>TARA_R110002012_G_scaffold300226_1_pt1 | contig 90896 bp, 87 predicted proteins | sample TARA_R110002012 | Tara Oceans TARA_R110002012 (sample SAMEA4396515) | marine metagenome | biome: Westerlies Biome; feature: [DCM] deep chlorophyll maximum layer (ENVO:01000326); material: water (ENVO:00002006), including particulate matter (ENVO:01000060) such as... | depth 40 m
GGTGGTCGTTTTAAACGGGATGAATGCGCAGACAGCGCAAATTGATCGGCATTGCTGCTGAAGCTGGAACTTACCAGATCCACTGATCCGTCAAAGCCTGCCAACCGTGCTGTGGTAACGCTGCCGTTATGGCAATGACCATGTGGACAGATTCCATGTTTACCTGCGTCATTATCCGAAGGGGCTTCATCCGAGTGTCCGGCGTCGGAAATCAACATCAGTTCGGCGTTTTGTGGTTCGCTGGCGCATTCAGCTGCTTCGGCTACCGTCATGCTCGACATAATCAGAACGAGCAATACCGCCATCAGGCGAAAGAGCCCTGACGTTTTTCTGGTTATGCCACTTCGTTCATTCATGGTTCCGCCCAATACATTATCTCGTTAGTTCATCAAGTGCTTTTCAACAACAATCCCAATATTTCATGCAGTTAGATATGTAATATCATTAACTTTCAGGTTATTGTGACGAGAACGATTGCCAGCACGATCATCGATGCTTGACCGATTCCTCAAAGGACTTTCTCGAACCTAACTAGGACTCCATGTTGGCCCAGAAAATGCGTGGCAACTAACATTGTTGGTTTGAGACGAGGGTAGGGGGTTAGGGCCTGCAATGGGTCAGACGTAAGATGCAGGGTAGCACAGCATCGGGATAGGTAATTCAGAAGAGAGTAATTCTTTCAGAAATGCAGAAAATTTGAATCATGAAGTTGAAAGGAAAAATTCCAGCTTCGTGGTTCGAAACCACTCAGCGCGGCAAAGCCGCAAAGGAAAGAATCTCATGAACTATACCATTCCAGTTAACCCATCCGACTACCATTGCGGCGTAAATGATATCTTGCTCGCAATTGAAAACGAATTCTGTGCCTCTATTGCCACGCCATGCCCGGGCTTGAATACACTAGTTATGGGAGGCAGTAGATTAACCAAAGAAGCGGAATTCGACATTGCTGAATACTCTTTTGAACAGGACTGGAACATAATCTATGTCGCTCTAGGTAAATCAAAATATGATTCCAAGCATCGGCTGGACGACATGAAAATCAGCTTTTTCGACGCGAGCGGATGGGGCGAAGCCATAGTGTATGATGACTGCAGAATTTGGAAAGAAGGAGCATTGGCCCGTCTCGTGCTTCAAACTAGCGAACCGCTTGAGATGAATGTTAGAATAAACGGGGATATTGAAATACGCGATGGCGAATGTTCCTACCACGAGCACGGGTTCGACCTCGCCCGCATGGATCTGGGAAAGCGAATGACGCAGAAGCAGTTGTCGGTCCCGGTCATCGGCACGATCGGAGATGCCAATGTAATCTTTGATATACAGACGTTGCCTAAAGCTTGCGTCCCCGATTGATTGGTTAAAACCGAAGCGGCAATCACAATAGCTCGCAAGAAGCGAACACCTACAAAACAATACCCGAGTAATGAAAGGGTTATTGAATTAGGGGGTAGAGGGGAAAAGCGGAGGCCGAGCCCGGCCCCGTGGCTTCGCCATAACTGGCAGACAATTAAGAAACCGTAAAGAGCATGCAAGATAATTGCTGAGAAGCTGCTCAGCAGCCACTGGGGGACGCAGAAAAAGGTCTGCGTCCCCCGGAGCGCCTGAGAGGCGCCTTTGTCCGCTTACGGCGGACGTGCCCGATATTCTATGTATCGGGGTTTTCCTCTCTCCTCTTCATAATCATATATTGGCCTAGACATCGTGATCGACTGCAAGTCGTTTATAATTTTCACTATTTTCATTTTTCAGGACTCCATATGCCGCGTGTGCGGCTATATTCTTTTTTCCCTTCAACCCGGGAATTTCATATTTCCCGTTCTTCAAACAGTTCTTTTTGAAACTGCCGCTATTGCGGCGCAGGAGCGGACCTCAATGCACGGTGCTCATAGTATCGGCACGGTAACGGGCAGAGAGCGAAACTGCCATTCCGCTAGCGGCCCAATTGGTCTCGGTTCGAAATACGCCCTCATTTCTGCCGTTCTGACGGTTGGAGCGCCACCCCAGAAGCGGTCGTTAGGATTACACCATGAAGAGCAATCGCGCGGTGGCGCATCGCGGGACCGAATTCACGCTATGGATGGGAGCGGCCTTCGCCGCCTTTTTCTGATATTGCGCCTTCGCGATGGGCAGCTAACGGAAGTAACTTCTATATCCGTTGAGTTGCCACTTCAATAATATCGTCCGTGCCGTCACCTTGGAGGCCAGAGTCGATTATCACTCGTTGAGCCATGTCCTGTTTGATCAAAACAAAGATGCGATGCATTGTCGCATTTGGTAGCGACACCGCCCCATCGGGCGTGAAGTGATCGCCAATTAACTTCAGCTTTCGGAAAGCGGCGTCCGTTAGAACGCCCTTGTTATGCAAAACCGCATGACGAATGAGGCGCAAGTCTCCGAAGATGTCGGATACAATCTCATTGGTGGCGACTCCGAGTGCGCGACCCAATTCTGGCCGGACTTCCTCATCCCAATAAGCATACAGGAAGGTAATGGCGGCCCGTGCATGGTGTTGCTCATTCGATCCGCCCACCGCGTTTGCAGCAATATATTCTGACACCAACACGATGCGATGCATCAGGACATAAGGTTGCGTAGGGTCCTCCACGGCAGTCATCATGACGCGAGGCGCGTCTTTTGTCCCACGCTTCGTGCCGTCCGGCCTTACATCACGATGAACTTGACGCTCCACGACGCTCTTGTTCTTCGCGAAGCCCGAACAGGCATCCATGTAAGCACCAACTTGGACATTCACAAAATCTATAAATGCCCTCGCAACTCGGCTATATTCTGGTGTGAAGATCGCTGGCGTATCCTCCACGGCGGTCATTTATCTTCGAGCTTTGAAGTAATCTCTGCATTCTGAAGCTGCAAAACAGATTGCATATCAGCGAGGCTGTCGGCCATAGCCTTCGATCCTGACATCACGCGGGTAGCTTCGTGAAGGAACAGGGACTCGATCCGCGTAAGCGCATTTGTGAGCCCACCAATCTTTTCATCGAAGGCCTTTTCAATCGCGTCAGGCGGTAGGCTTGCGGACATTAATTGCCGCATACCCTTATCCTCTCGCCAATCCTGGAACGACGCTTTTTCATAAGACCATGTGAGCAACATTGCGTTCCTCGCGAGAAGTCCACGGAAAATATTAAAATGAAGCCATAACTTGTCACCGCAGAATAGGCGCTTTTCTTGAAACTTAGATTCGAAAAAATGCAATCCTCCGATTTCTCCTTCCGGTCCAACTTTGTGCTTCTCGATGAATCTCATTACTTTAGTGTTGCTATCTTTTCCTGCGAAAAGGTCAGCCGCTTCGGTTGCCAAAATGATTGAGTCAAAAGTGAGCATCCCACCGAAATGATCTCTCATCTCAACCATCGCAGCCCACATGGCCGAAACAGCTTCAATTATATGAGGATGTAGGCCTGAATTGCTCGCCGACAGCATATCGACAGACGTTTTCAGGGTGGCATAGGAGCCTTGAATCTCCCCCTTCACCTTTTCCAGCTTGATATCGCTCCGTCGTTCGATTTCCTTATCGACATACTTTGTGATCGCGCCAGGTAGGAGCTTCATAAATACAAAGCCGAAGATCGCTGGCGCAACAAGAACGGCGATGAACAAAATGGTATCCGACATTTCCAATTCATAGCATCGGTAAAGTCAGCCTGTCATCCACTGAAAGTGCAACCAAGTGATATCCGATCGATAAATCTGGCAGAATTTTAATTATTCTGCCAGAATGAGAGTTCGAGCGCGGCGCATTTTCAATGGAATATATGTCCGCTTCACATCATCCTAGTTAATAATCTGACATTCAGCTCCTGGCCCAATTGACGACGGTATAAAACGCGTCCAGTTGTTACCGTTCCCGCGATCTATTCTCGATACTGAAAGCTGACATTCAGGGTATCAAACTTGTAGCCGCAGGCGAGATTCACTGAAAATATAATCTCAGATCAATTGACTTTGCCCAAGGTAACTAGTGTTCGACGAAAATTTTGATTCCCAGACCAATGAGAATGACGCCTCCTGCGGCCTCGGCGTATTTCCCGATGCGCGTGCTTGCCATGCCGCCGATCATCACGCCCAAGCTTGAAAGCAAAGCTGTAACTGTCCCAATAATAATACAGGTCAGTAAAACCGGAAGGCCAAGAGCAGGCAACGTGATGCCGGCAGCAAAGGCGTCTATGCTCGTCGCTATCGCAGCTGTTCCCAACGCCGATCCTGAGAGACTGGGCGCGGCATCACTTTCGTTCCTGCTCAGCGCTTCCCAAAGCATTTTTAACCCTAAACCGCTGAGCAAAATGAGAGCAATCCAGTGATCATAAGCGCTGATGTGCGAAATAAAAGCTATTCCAAGCGCCCAACCCAGAAATGGCATGATGCCCTGCGCGACGCCAAAGGCCATTCCCGTCCGAGTGGCGTGGAACATGGAATTATGTCCTGCAGCCCCTTGAGCAACCGCTACCGCAAAGGCGTCCATCGCTAGCCCCACAGCAAGAGCTACGATGAGTAACAGACTTTCCATTCAACGCGCTTTCCCAGCCGTCTAAGCTGGATTCACTTCGACGGTGATATGAGAAAGCCCCGCGGTTTCGGCCAGTCTCTCGCGATAAACAGCGGGGGCTGTATCACTTTCCGTAATGACTGCTACAATAGCGGCATGGTGTCCTGGACCCAGTTGCCAGACATGCAGGTCGGAGATCTTGTCTCCAGCTTCCTCGATGATCGAGCGGATTTTTGCTGAGACTGGGTCGCCCGCTTTTCTGTAATCCAGCATCGTAGCACCGGTATCGCGCATCAGACCCCATGACCAGCGAGCGATTACAAGCGAACCGACGATACCCATGAGCGGGTCAAGCCATATCCATCCGTAGATGCTACCGGCTATCAGCGCAATTATTGCCAATACCGATGTCAATGCATCAGCCAGCACATGGAGATAAGCAGCGCGCAGGTTTTGGTCCCGGCCATGGTGTTCAGCATGATGGTCGTGATCGTGGCTATGATCGTGATGATGGCTGTCCCCGTGATGATGATCATGATCGTCGCGAAGCAACCAAGCACTGACCAGATTCACAATTAGGCCAATGACGGCCACGAAAATTGCCTGCGGGAAACTGATCGGGATCGGATTTGCCAGTCTAACGACACTTTCCCATCCTATCAGTAGCGCAACCAATGCCAGAACTATGGCACTGGCGAACGCTGCAAGATCTCCTACCTTGCCGGTGCCAAACGTAAAGCGCGGGTTTTTGGCATTGCGGCGTGCATAAAGATAGGCGAGTGCCGCTATCAGCATTGCAGCGGCATGTGTGGACATATGCCAGCCATCGGCGACCAGCGCCATCGAACCGTAAATGGTTCCGGCTGCAATTTCGACAACCATCATCACGCTGGTCAGGGCAATAACGAACCAGGTCCGGCGCTCGTTGCGCTCATGATTTTGGCCCAGAAATACGTGGTCATGTTCGTGACCGGTTTGCGACATGCTATCGGAAGCGGTCATTTCAAATATGTCCTGATAACCTGGATCAGATCAGCCGCGCCTTGAGCGCGCCCTTCATCAGTGTCCGTTTCAGGGTTGGAGACGTGCTCGCGGACATGATCCTCAATCAATTCCACGGTAAGCCCATTTACGGCTCCTCGAACCGAGGCGACAAGATTGAGTATCTCACCGCAAGGAGCTTTGTTTTCCAAAGCCCGCTCAATGGCTTCTAGTTGCCCTTTAAGGCGGCTGACGCGCGCCAGAAGCTTTTTATCATCTGATGTATGTGACATAGCATAGGGGGCTACCCTATATTATGAATTTTGTAAAGAGCTGGCGTTCGTAGTTTTTTGGTCGATCAACTTCGTTGTGGGTGGTAATAAAAACTGCAGAAAGTCGCTGGTGCAAAAAATAGGAAGCGAGTTGTCACCATTCCTTACAGATACCGGCATCCCGAATTGATATTTGTCTATTTTGGCAAACTATTCGCTGCTGAGACAAAATCACCAGACTTTGTAAGCACCACATAAAGCTTCCGATGGGCGGCAGATTTGATGGCAGGATTTTCAAACGTAACCACCCAGCTCTGGGTTCCGCCAATCATCCGTGCCTCGGTTTGAGTGGCCTTTGCCTTACTCCAACTTGATGGCAACTTGGCCTGTGTCACCAGCCGGATAACCGCATCCTTGGCGGTTTCAGCCATTGGCTTACGTTCGGCGCGTTGGGGCATTTCATCATGCTGGGGATGAGCCAGAGCAGGACTGGCAACAGTGGCCAGCGCGGTAAGTGCAACTAGTATATTACGCATTTTCATGTTCCTATTCTTTCAGTTCAAATTTCGAGAATTGCCCGGTAGCGGAGACAGTGATGGTGACGGGGCCTTCGGTCCGATTGCGCCAATACCAACCATGCGTGCCATCAAATGGAGCGCGGAACCTGCCGGTCGAGGACGCTTTGGTCCCTTTGTCATAGCTAGTATACTCATCTGAAGCGGCTCCAAATACCTCGCCATGCTGATCATAATTGACGGCATTTTTGTCTGTTGCCCAGGTGAACTCAAACTCTTCGCCTGCTTTCATTGTCGCTTTCACCTCGCGTCCTTCGCCGGGTTGCAGCGTCAGCGTAACCTTGCCGTTCTGATTAGCTGCTGGAGCTTCTCCTGCGACCGACGCGTTATCAGTGGACGCGAGAGTGTCAGCGGCCGGGGCTTCATTCTCTGCATTCTGTTCAGCCTGCTTAGCAACCCCCATTGCTTTCAGCCCCAATGCGCTGCCAACACCGGTAGGATCGATGCCATACTCGGCAGGAACTACGGTCGTCACTAGCAAGATTGCGGCGGTAGCGGCCGCAAAAGCAGTGGCCTTGTTCAATTGGCGAACGGAAGGAAGCTCCGAACGAGAGGGTGTTCCAAAATTTGTCATGTTAGTCCTTTCAAGCGACATAATAGCCGGTGAGCTGGTATCCAAAGAGCATGAAGCCCGCGATCATCAAAACGACATTGGCCGAGAATGCATGGCGGCTAAAGCTGGCGGTGCGGCGCCAATATCCCATCGCAATCAATATTGCGCCGAGCGCCAGAAACTGTCCGATTTCTACACCAACGTTGAACGATATCAGATTGATCAACAGGCCGTCTGGCGACAGCGAAAATTCCTGCAATTTCGTCGCAAGACCGAAGCCGTGGAAGAAACCGAATATCAGGACCGCTGCCTTGGTATTGGGCTGAAAGCCGAACCAGCGTTGATATGCGCCCAGATTGTCGAGCGCCTTGTAAACCACCGACAGCCCGATAATTGCATCAACCGCATATGAGCTGATGTTCGTGCCGAGCAAAACGCCCGCAAGCAACGTTGTGCTGTGCCCGATTGCAAAAAGGGTCACATAAGCGGCGACATGTTTGAGCCGGTAGACGAAGAAGATAACGCCGAATAGGAACAGCAAATGGTCATAACCTGTGACCATATGCTTGGCACCCAGATAGAGGAATGCGATGATCTGCGGTCCGCTGGTTTGTTCGATATAGCCCTGATCGCCCTCTGCGACCCCGTGGGCATAGGCAGTGGTCGCGAAGGCGATGCATAATATCATGCCCAGAAAAGCCTGGACCGAAAATTTATACCCGGATATTTTCATGAACTGCCTCATATTGTTGCTACTGCTTGCATATTTTTCTCTCTTCTTTCGGCGCGTCCGTGGATCAGCCTGTATAATGCAGGCAGCACAATCAGCGTCAGGATGGTCGAGGATATAATTCCTCCGATTACGACAGTGGCAAGCGGGCGTTGCACTTCCGATCCGGCCCCGACGTTCAGAGCCATCGGCACAAAGCCGAGCGATGCGACCAGCGCGGTCATCAGCACAGGACGCAGCCGGGTGAGAGCTCCTTCGCGAATAGCTTCCTCCAGCGCCATGCCGCGCTCCCGCAAATCGCGGATGAAAGATAGCATCACGACACCATTGAGCACCGCCACGCCCGACAAGGCGATGAAACCAACTCCTGCTGAAATTGACATCGGAATGTCGCGAAGCGCCAGGGCCGCTACGCCCCCTGTCAGCGCCAAGGGCACTCCGGAAAACACGATGGCAGCGTCACGGGTCGAACGAAACAGCATGAACAGCAAGCCAAAGATAAGCAGGAGCGCCAAAGGCACGACAATCTGCAATCTTGTGGCTGCTGACTGAAGCTGTTCAAATGTCCCGCCATATTGAACATAATAGCTTTCCGGCAGTGCGACATCGCTATCGATCTTTGACCTCAGTTCGGTGATGAACGATCCCAAATCGCGTCCGCGAACATTGGCGGTAATAACCGCGCGGCGCTTGCCGTTTTCCCGGCTGATCTGGTTAGGGCCAACGGACAGTTCAATATTGGCAATTTCTGACAATGGCACGAACTCACCGCTGCCCCCACTTGTAATCGGGATTGGCAAGCGGCCAAGCCGCTCAATATCGGTGCGGATTTCTTCTGGCAATCGAACGACGACGTCAAAGCGCCGGTCACCTTCAAAAACCTGACCCGCATTGCGCCCGCCGGTAGCGGTCGCCACTGCATCCTGCACATCGCTAATATTTATGCCATAACGGGCCAGAAGTTCGCGGCGCGGCGTGACCGACAGAACGGGAAGTCCCGTTACCTGTTCCAGCTTGGTATCTTGCGCTCCGGGTATCGATTCTACGATCGTTTCAATTTCAGCGCCCGTTTCGAGCAGTTGATCGAGATCCTCTCCGAACAGTTTCACCGCAACATCGGCGCGGACACCGGCAATCAGTTCGTTGAGTCTCATCTGCACAGGCTGCGTAAATTCATAATTATTGCCCGGAATCTGCTGCACTGCTGCGTTCAGTTCCTCGACCAGCTTTTCGCGCGGCTTGCGCGGGTCAGGCCAATCCTTGCGGTCTTTGAGCATGATGAAATTATCGGCAACCGACGGCGGCACCGGATCGGTTGCCACATCGGCTGTCCCGATTTTAGCAAATACCCGCTCGACTTCTGGAAATTCGCTAATCCGTTTTTCCAGCGACTGTTGCATCTGGATCGCCTGACTCAGGCTGGTGCCCGGGATGCGCAGTGCGTGCATGGCAATGTCGCCTTCATCGAGGTTTGGAATAAATTCCGAGCCCAGACGCGTTGCGCCCCATCCGCTGACCACAACCAGCAAGGCTGCCCCGGCAATCAGGATTTTGCCCTTGGGCATCGACCAGTCGAGCAAAGGCGCATAGCCTTTCCGCAGCCAAGCCATGACACGGTTCTCTTTCTCCTCAACCTTGCCGGTGACGAACATCGCAATCGCCGCAGGAACAAAGGTCAGCGAAAGTAGCAGCGCTGCCGTAAGTGCAAGCATGACGGTAATCGCCATGGGGTGAAAGGTTTTGCCTTCAATCCCAGTCAACGCGAAGATCGGCAAATAGACAACGGTAATGATGATAACACCAAATATCGACGGACGGATCACTTCGCTGCTGGCGCGGGCAACAAGGCTAAAACGCTCCTCACGGTCGAGCAGGCGACCAGCTTTTTGCTGTGCTTCCCCCAACCGTCTGAGACAATTTTCGACGATGATAACAGCGCCATCGACGATCAAACCAAAATCGAGCGCGCCGAGGCTCATCAGGTTCGCGGAGACACGCCCTGCCGCCATGCCGGATAGCGTCATCAGCATGGAAATCGGTATGACCGCTGCGGTAATCAGCGCAGCACGAACATTGCCGAGCAGCAGAAACAGGATAACTATGACAAGCAATGCGCCTTCGAGGAGGTTTGTCTCCACCGTTGCAATGGTCCGCTCGACCAATTCTGTGCGATCATAGAGCGGCACCGCCTGCACTCCATCGGGAAGCGAACGATTTACCTCCTCCAGCTTTTCTGCTGCTGCCTGAGCGACAATGCGCGGATTGCTGCCGGTGAGCATATAGATCGTGCCAAGCACGATCTCCCTGCCATTTTCCGTTGCTGCGCCGTTGCGCAATTCGGATCCGATTACCACTTCGGCAATGTTGCCAATGCGAATAGGTATTCCGCCGCGTTTTGCGACGATAATCTGCGACAGATCATTTTGATCTTCTACCCGCCCCGGTATCCGGATCAGAACTTGCTCGCCCGCACGCTCTACATAGCCTGCGCCCGCATTTGCATTATTTGCTTCCAGCGCATCCACCACATCGGTCAGCGATATTCCCAGGGATGCCAGTTGCTCGGCATTGGGGGTCACATGATATTGCTTGGTATAGCCGCCAACTGTGTTGACCTCCGCCACTCCGCGAACATTGCGCATTTGCGGGCGCACTACCCAGTCATGCAAGGTGCGCAAATCGGTTGGTGTCCACTCTGAACCGTCTGATTTTCTTGCACCTTTCTTGGGAGTGACCGAATACATGAAGATCTCGCCAAGTCCGGTCGCGGTGGGGCCCATTTGCGGTTCAATGTTCGGCGGCAATTGTGACTTGGCCGCCTGCAAACGCTCGTTCACGAGTTGCCGGGCAAAATAGACATCGGTGCCGTCTTCAAAAACGACGGTCACCTGGCTCAGGCCGTAGCGCGAAACCGAACGAGTATAGTCCAGCTTCGGAACGCCTGCGAGCGCCGTTTCAATCGGATAGGTAACGCGCTGTTCAGCCTCAAGAGGAGAGAACCCCTCGGCCTCGGTATTTATCTGCACCTGAACGTTGGTGATATCGGGCACAGCATCGATGGGCAACCGCGTTGCGCTCCACACGCCAATCGCCATCAGTATTACTACAACGGCAAGCACAAGCCAGCGCTGCGCGATGGAGAAGCCTATTATTCTAGCGAGCATAGTTTGGTTTTCCATTAGTGATCGTGAGATGCGCCGGACTTTTCAATGTCCTGACGAATGAGAAATGATCCTTTGGCTGCATATTTGGTGCCGGGCTTGATGCCTCCCAAAACCTCGGTCCATTCAGAGGATTTTCGGCCAAGTTCGAGCATGCGGACTTCGTAAACATCACCAAAATTGGCATAGACCACGGTGAAATCCCGAAACGGCTGCAACGCCGCTGTCCGAACCGCCAGCGGCACTGTCACTGCGTTTACCATTACACGTCCGTGCAGAGCGATACCGGGACGCCAGCGTCCATCGCGATTTGGCAGACTAGCGCGCACCTGCGCTGTGCCCGCCGCCACATTGCCTTCGGCCAAATAGCCTCCGAGAACTGAATCAGCGACCGGTTTGCCATCAAGCGTCTCAATGATAATTTTCTGGCCAGGCCGGATTGTGCCCAAATCTCGCGGGAAAATATTGAAAACGACGCTCGTGCTGCTTGGATCAGTGATGACATAAATAGGCTGGTCATAGGCGACGTTTCCGACATTGGCGTTGCGCTCTGCAACCACGCCACTGACAGGCGAATAGACCGGATAGATTTGCAGCGATTCACTCGATTCAATCCGCGCGAGCAACTGACCCTTTTTGACATAATCGCCGACCGCTTTTGTCACCTGCATCACTTTGCCGGGGAACTGCGCTCTAATTTCCGAGGTTGCTGCCGGGTCCAGTTGGACGACGCCTTCCACTTCGCGAATATCGCTGATCGATTGTGGTCCAACGGTTTCAATTTCAATCCCGCCAGCTTTTGCGGCAGATGCGTTTATTGTCGTCTGACCTTCGGGGCTGGGATATTTCCAGACATGCCGCTTGCCGCTTGCAGAGGCAATAACCTCAACATCGAAGCTATGGGGTTCAATCACCGTGCCCTGTCCGACCAAATAATCTTTCTCCGGCTTGAACGCGAATTTTTCAATCTGGCCGTCCAACCGTTTCAATGTGACGGTAAGCTTGACAGACTTCGGGTCGACGGGCTTGCCATCAAGTGTCGGATAGACGCGAAATTCCGGTGGCACGCCGTCTTCAAAGACCGTCATTTCGACGGCGAAATCGCCGTCACGAAGCATCTTTCCTCCGTGAGGGCCTTTTTCTTCTTCGACCGCTTCGCCTTCGCGCGCTTCACTCGGTGCATCGGTGCTGCATGCGGCCATCGGCACGAGCAGTAAAACCGCCATTGCTGCACCAATTTTCCAGTTCGTCTTCATGGCTGTGTGTATCCTTCATTGATTGCGGCAATGGACGCATCAAAGCGTCCGGTAAGCCGGTCTAATTCGGTTTGGAGATCGCGATATTCGATCATGGCGGTCAGCCATTTGTCTTGGGCCACGATGATCGCGTCGGCTGCATCTTGCATATCCCGGAAGCTGAAACCGCCGCGATTGTAACCCTCGCGCACTTGCGCCAAAGTCTTTGCTACACGCGGATAAACTTCGGATTTGATAGCTTCCGCGCGGCTAAGCGCACGATCTGCTTCTGCTCCGAGACTTGCCCGTCGGCGTAGTCGCTCTAACCTGTTGGCCTCCGCCGTCAGTTCAAGACGCAAGCGTTCGGCGCGCGCGCGTTCGATATTGCCTTGATTGCGATCAAAACGCCCCAGCGGTATGGTAATCCCGGCAACCAGCGCAATATCATTGGTTCCCTTGATAAAACGCGTGCCGCCATTGACGGTATAATCCTGGGTCTTGCGGGTTTGCTCCACCATAACCGCTGCGCTTGCCCGCGCCACCCTGGCTTCTTCGAGTGCTTGATCAGCCTCTGCCAGTTCGACCTTTTGATTGCCGCCAAGCACCAATTCTCCGACCACATCAAGGTCATCGCCATTGCCGCCCCAGAAGGAGGCCAGAGCGTCGCGCGCATTGCGCAGCTGTGCCTGAGATTGTTCCACTGCGATCTGAGCCTGCGCCACTCGTGCCGCAGCCCGTGTTTTTACGAAGAGCGGGTCCTTGTATCCGCGCACCCGCCGTAAGGCTTCACCCTGCAAGCCCTCTTCAATGGATAACTGCTGCTTTGCGATGGCCTCGATTTGCTGGGCAATCAAAATATTCAGAAACGATCGCTGCACAGCGGCGGCGAGTTCCAGCCGGGTGACTTCGGCAAAGGCACTGGCCACACCGATTTCCCGTTCAGCCAGTGCAACGCGCGCCGCCCGTTTGCCGCCGCGTTCAATAGGTTGATTATAGGTGGCAGTCACCTCCGCACGGCGGAGCACGCTATAAGGGCCGGTGCCGACAAAATTCTCGGCTTCTACGGTAACCGATGGATTGGGGCGAACGTCAGCTTGCACCTTTCCAGCGCGCGCCGCTGCAATCGCAGCTTCCTCGGCGCGCAATAGCGGCGCTGCCTCAAGCGCTTTTGCAACAGCCTGATTGAGCGAAACGGTCTCCGCAAGGCTTGGTGCACTGGTCACAAGCAACGCACCCGCCAGAACGGCGGCACGTGAATATCTTAACATTTGTTGTAAACTCCTGATCCATAACAATTACAGCGCGCAGAAAACTGCACGCTGCGGCTAATAGATCAGGCTAATGGTGGCTCAATCGGGGGTTTTTGTGTCACAGACCGCATAAATGCAGGAGCAGACGCAAAGACCAAGCTGCGACCATCATAGTTAGTTGATTCAACTTTGGTGCCGCTCAAATGGTCTGCGGTCGGCGAAAAATGCTGATGCGTATCACCTTCCACATCGACGGTATTATCCTCGTCAGCAGGCTGGCTATTCAGCGCGGCTTCCTGCTTTGCCAAAGACATATTGGCATCAAGTTCCTGATGAAAGGCCTGACTGGCGCTGTCATGATCTTGGTGATGTTCCACTAGTCCCGGCCCAGCATGAATGCTCCCGAAAACGAGGGCGATAGCTATCAGCATCAGGGAAAATCTAGCGAACATGGAAGCGCCACTAGCAGTGGAGCTTTCGAATCACAATGAATATTTGTGTGCCTGTCGCGTTTTCACTTGCCGCCATATGAAAGCGTGACCTACTCGTAACAAATGCTCGAAATCCTACGCAACAAGATATACCGCAACCTGCTTTCGGCCCAGATTATTGCGCTAATCGGCACGGGACTGGCGACAATTGCGCTCGGTTTACTCGCCTTTGATCTGGCTGGCGGTAATGCCGGCGCTGTGCTCGGCACAGCGCTTGCCATCAAGATGGTCGCTTATATTTTTGTTGCTCCCGTCGTCGGTGCCTATGCAGATCGGCTACCACGGAGAGCGTTTCTGGTTACAATGGACGCAGTGCGTGCGGGCGTTGCATTCATGCTGCCTTTTGTCGATCAGATCTGGCAAATCTATCTGTTGATCTTCATTTTGCAATCGGCATCGGCGGCGTTCACGCCCACTTTCCAGGCGACTATTCCTGACGTGTTGCCTGACGAGGATGACTATACAAAAGCACTTTCCTTCTCACGTCTCGCTTACGATCTGGAAAACCTGCTGAGCCCGATGCTGGCAGCAGCCTTGCTGTCCGTTATCAGCTTTCACTGGCTTTTCGCAGGCACCGGCATCGGCTTTATTGCTTCTGCATTGTTTGTCTTGTCGGTCACTTTACCGGCGACCAAGGCGATCACGCGCACTGGCGGTATCTTCGCCAAGACCACAAGAGGTCTGCGGATTTATCTAAAAACACCAAGGCTGAAAGGTCTTCTTGCACTAACTCTGGCTTCGGCAGCAGCAAGTGCAATGGTCATCGTCAACACCATCGTCATCGTTCGCGATCAGCTCGGTTTGGGAGACAAGGCGGTCGCGTTGACGCTCGCAAGCTATGGTGCAGGCTCAGTGCTCTCCGCGTTGCTGCTTCCGCGCGTTCTTGGTCGGTTCAGTGACCGTAAGGTGATGATGACCGCCGCCACTGCACTGTTTGGCGGTCTAGCCGCAATGGCGCTACTGACATCGATATTGCAGCAATCGGCCTATTATTGGCAAATAGTTCTCATCGGCTGGTTTGTGCTGGGGATAGGCTATTCCGCTAGCGTTACACCCTCGGGGCGACTGTTGCGACGGTCAGCCCATGCCGAGGATCGGCCTGCAATCTTCGCAGCGCAATTTGCACTCAGTCATGGCTGCTGGCTGATTGCCTATCCGCTCGCCGGTCAAGTGGGCGCGGTGTTCGGACAAACAGCGGCATTCGCCATATTGGCGTTTCTGGCGCTATCCGGAATCATTGCTGCATTTATTTTTTGGCCCGCAGGCGATCCCCAAATCGTCGCGCATAATCACGATGATCTGCCGCCAAACCATCCGCATCTTCGCGAAGAGCATGCAGGACAAGCGTTCAGCGGTCACACCTATGTGATTGACGATTTGCACCCGCAGTGGCCCAGAGGATAGAGAAACCCATTCTCCCTTTGTAGATTTGAAGCCACTGGCTTCGGAGATATATTGCGGATGCTTGGCAACCGCAGCCAAGGTCAATGTCCGGATATGGGCACTATCTTGAAGAGCTGGAACGACTTGAATTGGGCGCGAAGTAGCCATCCTGTTGCACTACTGCCCCCCCCCACGAAGCCACCCGCTTCCACGACGTATCGACCTTAATTTGAGGAACATAGTCCTTTGTCCACTGTGCGGAATCTATCTTGCTACTAGCCAAGCAAAAAATTTACGAAAAAATTATTCACCAGAACCTTTGGGTGTTTTTTTACCACGTCCTATAACCTTTAGATAACTATGTAATCGAGGTTTATTATGGACAAACACTATCCGGATGAGAACGCCAAAGGCCAAGTCTCACCGCCCGCTACTAAGAGGAAGCCTCTATCAAAAGCAGCAAAAGAACGTCGCCGTATTAAAAAGCTGCAGCGCCAATATCCGACGGGTAAATTCTCTCAAATTGGTTCTGACCCTGAACCAGGTTTTCCAGATTTGCCACCGGAAGCCAATGCCTACATTCTCAACGAACTACGCAGGACACTCCGGTCCGGAAGAACGGCCTACGGAAAAAACATGGCAAAGTCCGTCATGAAAGTTTTTGGCCGCTTGCCCAGCGATGAACCTGCTGAACTTGAAAACTGGATCAATTGGCTTTGCCGGAACCGGGAAGAATTGATCAGCGGCAAATACTCTCCCAGTAAACTGAATGATGCATCGCAAGATCCTGAAGCGAGCAGAGCAGTCCTGGATGAAGGAAGCTCACTAAAGTCGGAATTTTCCGATATGCACAACCAACGTTCGGATCTCGGCAAAGCTCCAGAGAATTTGGCAATAAATGATGAGGCTCCACTTCCCAAGGGTCAAAATAGCTTGCCCGATCAGGACCATGATCAAATGAAAAACAATTTGACCGAGGGGGAAGAGGTCAAGCGTCTTGAAGACGTTCCAACGCCGACCGCAACTCAGGATCGCGGGGCAGCAACTTTGGACAAGGTGTCTAAAGAACCATCATACCAACCTGCGAATTATACGCCCAGCGATTCTGCCGTTCAACCGCATATCGAATATGTGGAGCATGCTACCAACGGGTCAGTCGCTAAAATGCCGGACAAATTCGACTTTTATTTCAAGAAGGATGGTGCTGGCAAAGCAAACAAATTCTTTGGAAGCATCCGGTTTAACGAGAGCCTAGAACAAGTCCTCGAGAACGCTAGTGCTCTTGCGTCAGACAAAGCGGCCGTAGATGAGGTTTTAAACCGAGGCCCGACAGAGCGGGCTTATCTGATTAAAGCGATGCGCGAACTACAGGTCCCTTTACCATGAGAAACCATGTCCAAAAGGGGCCTAAACTTAAGCAGGATGAATGTGGGATTCCCACATTTTATTGCCATCGTGTCGCTACGCTTCGTGACGGCATGCAGGTTTTCAGTTCGTTACTAGATTTTAGCGGAGGAGAAATCTGATGTCAGGCGGTTCCAAGCCGAAGCGGAAAGACCTTCGCACTTCGCGGCCCCGTATCGTTGTCCATTTTGGAAGCAAAGAAGAGGTCGAGTTCGTTAAAAAGTCAGCGCAGGGTGCCTCAACCTCTGAATATTGCCGCGAGCGCATCTTATTGTCAAACGGCTTCCGAGATCCCGTATACGACATAACGTCGAGGTTGTTGGTTACAGTAAATCTCGTTCAGAATGATCTATTCACAATTTGCGACGTTATCCGGGCCCTTACTTCGTTGCGTAAAGCTATCCCGAAGCAATCCGATGGCAGGCCAATCCAAACCTCAGAAATGTCCCGTCTGATCCAGCAAGCGAGCGATGCAATCGCCACAATGATTGAGAGAAACAGCGAGCGAATGGAGATAGATCACGATCTGGTGAAAATTTCTCGGGAGATCGTCAATTTACTGACCGACCGCGAGATCAACAATCGTTCTTCTGCGATCACTGACTGGCGTAAGCCGACGCCATGATCATCAAAATCTGGCAATATCGCGATCAAATAAAAGATCTTGTAGGCGGAGCGGCAAAACAAGCGCGCAGCTTTGATATCGCGATAGGCTGCTCCTCATACATAATCGGGCTCGCTGCCTCGGGCGAGCACCATAATGCTTTTGTGACCGCAGAACGAGTTGGTGAATATGCAATAATCGACCCGGAAGGTGAGGGATCGCATCGTATAGTAGAGCGATACGCCGACAATCTGTCTTCAAATAAGGTCCAAGATCATGTCAGAGATATGGCCGTATATGCAGCTGGCGCAGGTCTCGACCGCCTTTGGCACATGACATGGAGCCATCGCAAAGGCGAAGCGGTCGACAGCGCATCAATGAGGCGTCAGCGAGCAACGATCTGCCGTATAATGGGAATCGAAGAATGTCCGTCAGTCGGCGCATTTCACGGTGATACCCCAAACTCCCACGGTCATCATCTCTCTGTTTCTATCAATGCCGCAACTGGCGGCAATGTAAGTTTCGGATACGGCTGGTGGAAAGAAGCCGCACAAATCGCGATCGCTGTTTGTGAATATCAAGAGGGCCTCGGGCCCGAACCGAACAGGAGATATGTGGCAGACGAAACCGGCGTCTATCATACCTTCTCAGACATAAAAATTGCAGACCCGCGCGGTTCAATAATCAAAAATGCTGATGGGAAGATTGACCATCAGCTCATTCATAGCATCCAGAGCCAGCATGAAATTATCTTTGACAACAACAAAGCGGGACCAAATGACTTAGCCGGTGAAGAATGGCCTATGTCAAGAGTTGCGCACATTCTTGCAGCACCCCGGATACAAAATGCGAAAGACTGGCCTGATCTCCACAGTAGGCTGGCGCGAGTAGGACTTCGCTATGTTAAAGTTGGTAACACAGCTGTTCTTGAAACCGTGCCGCAAAATGGAAAGCAGAAATCTTTAAAAATTGCAGCAGGAAAGGCTTACTCGAACGCAGCGTTAGGCAAGCTGCAGGCCAAGTTCGGCACACCCTATGTTCCGCCTTGCCCAGACCTGAAAGTCAGGCCGTTCGTAATGCCGCGCTTCGACAAGCCAACCACTGATAGGAAAAAGGAAAACTCGGCGGCAAGATGGGACCTTTCCCAGGAAGCAAAAAAACTAACCTCTCACATGCAAACCGATAATCTTGATCGGCAGGAAGATTATCGTGATGGCAAAAAGGGTGCAAATTACAATTATCTAGCAAGCAGGCAACGTCAAATGGCTGAAGAGGAGCTATCCGTTGCCAAACAATTTGCTGTAGCCATCGGAGCGAGACGAACCCGCCGCAAGCGATCGCCGGACACGGGCAAGCTGCTGCCAAAACCTACAATATCCACACAATTTTTGGCGATTATATGGAGCAGGTTCAAGCCAGATAATGGAAAGGTCAAAGCTGATATCAAGGGCAAGTTAGCAAAGCGATACCAGATTGAGAAGCGGCTTGGCCGGATTGAATATTACGAAGGTAAGCGGCTAATGTTCGTAGAGACTCAAAACATGATCGCCATCAGATCAACTGCGCGGCGAGCGCAGATTGATGCGCTTCGTCTTGCCGCAGCGAAACTTTCATCGGTTCGAATTTTTGGCAAACCTGCTGCAATTGCCAACACTGTATTTTTGGCCGCTGAACTTGGCCTGCAGCTCGAAGACCAGCAAAATTCTTCCGGTGAAAAACACTGCGCTCAGATTGAAAGAGAACCTCATCGCGGGATCCTAGAACGACACCGAGTTTGGCTCGATGTGGCCCCAAAACTCAAGGTTCATCGGGATAAAGAGCGAGCCGCCAAACAAAAGCGGCGCCAGCAGGCTGAGTTGTTCACGGATTCCAAAATTGAAACTTTAGGAATGCGCAATCAGATCGCGCGGGAGGCGGCACGAAACAAACAATTGAACGATCCATTGCCAGGAAGGGCCAGCCGAATATTAGACAATATGGATCGAAACACCTTGCTTCTGGCCTCTTCGCGGGGAACACGCGGCGGCTATCGTTATCTCGATGATCCTGCGCTGTTCAATGCTTTTTCAAAAACTCCTGAGGCGTTGCTCTTATCAGAAACACAAATGCGGCTCGAAGCAATCGAGCATACACAAATGGAGCAACGAAAATGGTTTTGCGCAGCTATGCATTCAGATCGGATCATTGTTAAAGGGGGCAAGGTTGAAATTTCCAAGCCAGAGGATCACTGGGTTATTGCGTTTCACGAGCAACAAAAAGATGATCCGACATTCAACCGCTTAATGGCAGTATCTTATCTGCGGCCAGACCGCTTTAAGTTTGACACTGATATACCGCCGGAAATTGTTGCATGGCGCTCTGCGCGCGCTACCAATAAACAACAAATGGCAGATTATATTGCCGACGAACTGCATCTGCGGGTAAGAAGCGATAAGCGCGATCCACAGAGCGGAGCCGAAGAATGCAGACGGATATTTCAACTCATACCGTATGAAGCGCAGGCCTTGCGCGATACGCCGGGACATTTTCTCAGCCAGTATAAAAACTGGTCGTTTCGTAAACCTGACGAGAGTGAAGCTCAGTGGGAGCGTAGACGTAAACTAATTATCCGTATCAATAATTCTCGGGGCCGCTGATGCTTCAGCGGACATCTGTGTTGTAGAAAAAAAGAACATTGAAAGTGCCTTGCCGGTGAAGCCGGCAGGTGAGAGGAAAAAAAGAGCAGTAGCGCTCGGCAAAGCCTCGCCGGTTTCCCAACAGGAGAAACCAAAATGAACATGTTATCAAACCAATCAGAGCTGGAGGAAATCGCCAGACAGCTCGGCCGTGAAGAAGACTACCGCGTGCTGCGCGCGGTCCCGAATCGCTTTTCCCATATGCCGGACGACGGCGTGCCGCCCGATGGCAGATGCATTGCAATTTTAGACACCGAAACTTCGGGATTGAACGTTCACGAAAACAAGCTGATCGAACTCGCGATCATGTTGGTGTGGGTGGATGATGACGGCAAGGTCACCGGGCACATGGGCCCGGTAAGTTGGCTGCAAGATCCTGGCGTAGAACTGGAACCGGAGATCACGTTGATCACTGGCCTCGCCAATCACCACCTGGTCGGCAAGCAGATAGACGACGCAGCAGCATTCGGCTTTCTCGATCGCGCTGATTTGCTGGTTGCCCAGAACGCAAAATTCGATCTTGCATGGATCGAGCAGCGCTACCCAGGGCTGAAAGGCAAGGCTTGGGCCTGTAGCTGCACCGAGATCGACTGGTTGAAGCTTGGCTACGAAGGCAGATCACAGCAGCATTTGCTCTGGCAACATGGCTGGTTCACAAATGCTCATAGAGCTGAGGCAGATGTTTGGTCGTTGTTCTGGTTGCTCCAGCAGCGCCAGCGCGGACCAGGCGACAGTCCGGTCCAGAGCCATCTGCAGCGACTGCTGCAGGCAGCAGACATGCCTACCGTGCTCGTTGAAGCAATACGCGCTCCTTTTTCTGCAAAGGACAAGCTCAAGGCTCGAGCTTATCGGTGGGATGCTGGGTGCCGCCTCTGGTGCAAAGAAATGGCGGAGGAAAAGCTGGCTGCTGAACGCAGCTGGTTCCGGACCGAGGGGCTTCCGCTGTTCGGCGCCAAAACGATGACCGCAACTGAGCGTCACCGGTAAAAATTAATCCAACCTATCAACCTGCAAGGCTCGCCATTTCGGCGGGCCTTTTTCATTTAAGGAAATCTAAAATGTCTAACCAAGATTATCTCCAGCAGCAGCTGGCACGCGAAGCCAATCTATTTGCATCGCGCGGCTGTGCAGCCAATCAAAATAATATCCGCACCTATATCGTTGCTGATTTTGAATATGGCTATGACCGGGACCGCCATAACGGATATGGCGTAGCTGAAGGCAAAGACGCCGAGAAAAAGATCCGCTGGCCGTTTCACCGCGTTGCGGCGGCCTCCTGGTGCGTGATGCGCTTCAAGCGGGGCTCGGACGCTCCAGAGATTGAAGGTCCGGTTGTTCTCTCTTCCAATGATCACTGCGAAAAGGAAATGGTCTCTGCGTTCTTTGACGCCTTGGACCAGGAACCAGGCGCTGTGCTGGTGACATGGGGCGGGGAGCATAAAGATCTGGCCGTTCTGCGCCGAACCGCTGGTGAGCTTGATCTGATCATGCCCGGGCAGCTGCGCGAACTCTCGCCGGTCTCTGACCGCAGAATTGATTTATGTGACGCCGTCTCTATCCGCGCGGAATCTGTCCATCTGCCGGAATATGCAGCAGCTTGCTCGATACCGGCAAAGCCGTCGCCGTCCAAAACCATTGGCGAACTGGTCCAGAAGGGGATGTGGGGGGACGTCGAGGAGCAGGTGCTGGCCGATGTCATGACAACAGCAATCATCATGCTCCGCCATCTCAAATCGCACGGGCTGGTCCGGTGCGCCATTCCAGCATGCAGTTTGGCGCTGGCAAACGCAGCAACGACCGCGAACCCGAGCAGCGAGTTTTTGAGGCGAACGTTCAAACCCTGGGCTCAGCTTAAAGATTCCACGGCCAATTATACCTGCCCGATCTACCGGGCAGCGTAGCTTCTATTCTACGCTCCATCACAAGCGTGGACACTTATAAAGTCGAGCCGGCGTCATGAAGAGCAGGACCCTAGTGACGACCGGCTCTACCCATTCCATCAAACCACATTCCACTATCTTCAACCACCCCCCAAGCGGGCGGCATCTTCGGATGACCGCCCGCTTGGCATTGCAGGACAAATTTTATGAAGCTTCCCATATATTCGGAGCGAATTGTTACTTTCTCCGTCGTCTATCATCCCTATCGCCGCAATACCGAGCGTTTCATTCGCGCCTTTGGGGCCTTTGAAGTCAATTTCCAGCCTGGTGATGACGTGCTGTTCACGCGCCATCATCACTCATATCCAGATAAGGATCGAACCGCTCCTTTGCTGGAAATGACGAAGCTGCTGGATCAACAAACCGACTGCGTTTGCGCGGTTCTGGAAGCGCCGGGCGGGTCTCACCGACCAAAATCCAAAGCCGACTTTGCGGAAAATGTCCTTGAAGCTCTTCCGATTTTTAATCTGGGTCTCCACCGCAAGATCCATGTTCACCGGACAGAAAGCCAATATGTCAGGGTCAGCGCCGAACTGTTCGGCATAACTTTGGCGTCCAAGATGGCCGGGCCATCGGAAAAATCCCGGCGGGCAGCAGACCACGCACAGGCACTGTGGCTGTCCTGGGTGTTCAATTGTCTCGCTGAGGATCCGGACCAAGCGAACCTGGTCGCGGCCTTCCAGGCTTGGCGCTGCGTCGACGACCTGCGTCCTGTGATATTTTGAAGAGCAGGCATGCGTGTAGCGGCTGCTGGCCTTCCGGGCAGCGTCTGCCGCGCAGCATCATCGATCATTCAATAACAGCAGGAGCAGATATTATGTAGTAAGCACGCCAAGACCCTGCAGCGAGCCAAAAACGCTGCACACATCATCAACCAAGTCGCTCGACATTCCGTCGCTGCGGCTTTTTTTATATCTAAAGGAAATATATCATGGCGAAGAAGCCAACCAATGATCGCGCTCCGGCAAAGGCCGAAGCGACAAAACCATATCCAATCGCGGGCACTTCCATCGTGCCGACCCAGCTGTTCCATGTCCCCTCGCTTCAACCAAGGCAGGAAGGGCCATGGCGCGATGAACCGGACAAGCTGGCATGGGTCGATCCGGCAACCGGATTGCCATGCCTGATGTTGCGCGCCCGAAATGGCAGCTTGTCAGGCTATGTCGCGGTGAGCGCCGAGCACCCTCTGTTTGGTTATGACCACCGGGCTGTTCCAGCAGACCTTGGTGTCCAGCCCCATGGCGGCCTTAATTACAGCGCGCCCTGCGACGAAGAAACCGACGAACGCGTTTCTGTCTGCCATATTACAGAGCAGCCCCGGGAACGGGTCCGCCAGCCGCGCGGCGAACAGGAACGGCCTACATTCAGTGAAGAACAATGGTGGTTCGGGTTCGCCTGCGACAAATCCTATGATTTGCGTCCTGGCTGCTACCAAGACCATATGTCGGCGGAAAACGGACAGACTTATCGCGGCGAGGATTACGTGTTCACCCAGTGCACAAATCTCGCGCATCAGTTGGCTGCGGCTGGTGGCGAGATGGGTTCGGGCGTTCCCATTGATACGAACAACGTTGCCGTGCCGCCTGTCGGCCTCGATGCAGGAGAGAAGTGAAATGGACGAGAACATTCCATACGAAAAACGGCGCAATCCCAACCTGCCTTGGGGATACTGGATGTCAGCTCCAGGTGAAACCACAGGCGATCAGGTTCTGATCGATGAAGATGGTAGCCGGTGGGCGTCTGTTCGTGAATGTCTATGGGTCAAGCGCTTCAACATGGCGATGCCCGAGCATCTTCCGTATATTGACCTCGAACTGGAGTTCCTGCTCACCTTTCTGGTGATCACGGAACGCCGGATCATTCGGGTCGAGGAGAAGGCCATCGACCTTTTCGGCGACTACGACAGGTCCCGGTTCTACCAAAGCTGGCTGATCGACAAGAAGCTCATGACTTATGTCCGGGGCGGTTCCCAATCTACGGAACTCACGCCGGAAGCTTTTGCTATCTTGCTGATGCTCGCCAACACACGCAGCCTGAGGAATCAGCCGCTGCCGGTTGGTCTGCCGACTTTGGAGCGGTGGCATGGGCTCGACCCGGAAGCCATGACGCCCGAATGGGAAGCAGCGCTACAGAAACTGGAGCGTTATGCCGACCGGCTGCCATATCGGTTTGAGCGGGTGATGATCGGGAAACTCAATGCCATTCGCCTTGTCGGCGACGGGCTGGGGCCGAACATCCCGCTGCGCCGGACATTGTGGTCGCTCACATTCCCGGATCAATATGCCCGCGACCGGTTCTACTTCTGGCTTTGTCACCGAGTCGATCGGTGGAGCGATTGGGGAACGCGCGCCTGGGAGAATGGGCCTCGAGCGCTCAGCGAATATTTGCTGCAGCTGAAATTTGCGGACGAAGGGGCCGTGATGCCAGACTAACCAAGCAGCATAATGCCAAGAACGACGGGCGGGCTCTTTGGAGGCCGCCTGCCGTCATTCATCAAAGTGTAAATTTACCAAAAACCCTCTTGCCTCTGATTAATCCGGAGCACCTCGTCATCTAGTCTCTCAAGCTTCGTTCGCCTACCAGATCAGGTGTCCAATAGATTTATTCGGTCGCTGCGTTGGAAGTTACCCTGGAATCCGGAACAGACATGCCCTGAGTTCGGCTCCGGTATATCCGACGTCGGTCCAGACAAAGCTGCCGGCTAGGGTCCTCTTTTCAGATTAGCTTATTGAGAGCCGGCAGTCGCGAAACCACCCAGTAATTGCCGTTCTGGCGCGAACAAATTCTGAGCGCTGAACGGCAGCTTTCAGAATCGAGAATGGGTCGAGGAGACGGCAACAATTGCGCGTAATTTCGGACCGTCTGTAGTTGGGCCGGAAGCGACCATAGAACATGATCGCCGTAGATGCACTTATGGAAAGCCGGGCGAAATCTGACAATCGACTTATACTTTCCGTCAATACTGGCTGCGTTGATTGCAGGCTATCTCCGCCAGAGGTCAAATGCGGGTGTCGCGCCGATTTTTGCGTAACGAACAGAGGAACCTGCTCGCCAGCATCTCGTCACGGTTCGCCGAGGCAGCATAATATAGTTGAACTGGGCGGTCTGGAAACATTTTTCCAGACCGCCCAGTCAAAACGAATGTTCAAACCTACTGCCGGTAAAACGAACGATCCCGCGCAACGAGGTGCGCAGCGGCGCCTAAATTGTCTTCAAGCTCTCCATAAGCCCAGTCGCCAAAGGCATATTATGCAGTTCTGGCGGCAAATATTATTTTACTCGCGCTTTTCTTGGCTCACGAAGTTTTGCAGGAAGCAAAGAAACAGGGAAGGGGGCCAGATGCTTCGTTACTTCCGGTATCGTTGCTACGGCATTACGCAACAGTGCCATATGCGCTTTCGAGTAACGTCCTTCTGTTTCCCCTTTGAGAGCATGACCAGCAAAATCTGCTCTGATTTCAGATGGGATTCCAGCACCCTTCATCGAATCTATCGCGGTGTGACGAAATGCGTGCATTGCTTGGCCGCCTTTAAGAAATGCTAGTTCCTTGGCTATCTTGGTCCAAATACGTTTATAATAGGCATCGCCCATCTGGCCCAAGCCGCTCTCAGCTACTAGTTCCGGAAATAGGGTCTTCTCTCCCGCTTCGCGTAGCGCCGTCACATAATCAATCAAGCCCAATCGCTGCAATTCCTTCGCGACCGGCACTTTGCGTGCTGAACTAATGGTCTTCACTCGGCGCACGTCATTGGCGCGAACGTTAAAGAACCAAAAACCATCTTCCGTTTCCACATCATTGACGTCCAGGCCGCAAATTTCATCGCGGCGCATCCCTGAATACCACGCGATCAGGGGCACGAAATACCACGCATCGTGAACGAGCAAATCGCCTGGCTGCATACGCCGCGCATGTGATTTTGAACCTGTCCATGGCGGGAGATTGAAAATCTCCCTGCCTTGCTCCACGGTATAGACCGATTGTAGTTCACGTTGGTTACGAGTGTCGTTCATAATGAATGCTCCATAGTCAAGTCGTCCCAATGGGTGGTGTTTGTTAAACCAGCCAGTGAGCTGGCGCAGGAAGCCCCAATGCCGGTTGGTCGTAACAACGCCCAACCCAAGTTCTTTTCGAGAAAGGTGCTCGGCCGGCTTAATTTTTGTATCTGTAACTCGCCCTTTCCGCTTCGCTTCTTTTTTCATCGCTTCTTCACCAGCAACGACTTTGGCTTCGGTTTCGTCGATGATTTGCCAGATCGTCATATCGCGATGCTTGGGGGATTTACGAAAGGAGGGGCCGTGCAGCTTTTCGAAACACTGGTCTAGTTTGACGAGATCGTCATGCGTGACGGTCGCCAGCGCTCGCCCGTCCATGACCTGCTCGAGAAGCATTGCAGGAAGTTCGAACTGGTTGCGCGTTTTCAGGGTCCAAGGTTCGCCTTTTTTTCGCGAATTGCCGTCCTTGCCGCCTGTGCGCGGATTATGCTCAAAAAATTTGAGCACCGCTTCGCTTGGTGTCATGGTGACCCACTGACCAGCTACAGGCTGGTGAGAAGCTACGGTAGGTGAAGAACTTTGAGAATTTACGGGTTCATAACCCGCCACTTGGACCGGAGCATAAGCCGCGCTTGGTTCGGCGAGAACGCGGCGGAATTCGCGGACTGCCTCAATGCGCGCCTGATTAACCACTTTGCGCGCCATGGCTTCACGCAAGACAGATTGCTCCACGCCGATTTCGGCCAGTCTTGCGACGGCTGCCACCTCAGCGCCATCCTGCTGAATTGAATCGGCAAGGTCCGACCAAGCCATGATGACAATGGGTTCATCGTCGTCGTCGGGATCTATCCGGGCGATCAGGAAATCATCGATTTTGCCTTTTACGACGCCGTCACTTGCTGCTGATTCGCTAGCGCCCAGGCGCAGCGAGAGCGCTTTGTCTATATCGTCGTGATCTTCTGGAGGAATAATGTGAAGATTGGCGTGCATGACTTCGAGTCGATCGCGCTCGATCAGCATTTGGCGGCGATAGATTTCCGCCCGCTGAGCGCTGGTCAGTCCGTCGCTCCTAATATTCGACATCATGTTCATCGCGACCCTCTCGCAAATCAAAGTCAGCGCCGGAGCGAGTAACGCTGCATGCCTTCGATTCGTAGTCTTGAGTGACATCCGTAACCGAAAAGGCTTATCAAGCCCTAAACGTATGAGGCGGCGATAATAATAGGTGCCGTGCTTGCGAGTGACGTTTTGTATTCCGCACATGGGTGGTGGTATCCTTCCGTGGCACCCTGCCGTGGCGAACCACGACGGGGCAAGAGAAAGAAACAAAATATTTCAGGAGCTTATGCCATTCTTGGCTGGGGCTCCTGCCACCCCAACCAACTCCACAATGAAGAAAGCGATTTTCCTCTGGCCGCGATCCATCGCGGGTGCTGATGGCTGCGTTCAGTGCTTAGTAAAGGCTTAATATATATCTGCTATTCTGAGGGCTGATCGGTGGGGGATATTTATCGCACCATTGGGAGCAGTCTTTGGAACTCAGAAAATTTACCGCCGAAAAGAAATATGCGCCACATAGAGACTTTGCGATTATCGTAATATTCTATCTGATCACATTGGGTGGCTCCCACGCGCTCAATGGATTTGAGAAAATTGTTATATTTACAGAGCAGCATGAACACTGGCAGTTCGATGAATTTCTGACCGGATTGCTGCTGCTTCCCCTTGCGCTTGGCGTTTTCGCAGTGCGCCGGCTTATTGAAGCGAAGCAGGAATTGAAGCTTCGGCTGTTAGCCGAGAAAAAGGCCAATGAAATGGCCCTGCACGATCCGCTGACCGGGTTGGCTAACCGCCGCAAGGCAAATATGGAGATAGAATCCGCGCTGGAGAATGCAGCGCGCGCGCCGGTCACCTTGCTTGCCATTGACCTCAACCGGTTCAAACCGGTGAACGATCTGTACGGCCATCTGGCTGGCGACCAGTTGCTGCTTGCGGTTGGTGAGCGGTTGAAAACTGCTGTCGGTAATGAGGGGTTGGTCAGCCGGATCGGTGGCGATGAATTTTGCGCGATGCTCAGCGGAATCGCATCTCGCGATCAGCTGATAAGCAGGGTGGAAAAGCTGTCTTTGATCTTTGAACAACCGTTTGATCTGGGTGATAGATCGGTCTCGGTCAGCGCCAGCATCGGTGTTGTAACCACCAACATATCGGGCACTTCGGTAGATGCGCTGCTCGCGCAAGCCGATGCGGCCATGTATCGCGGCAAGGGAACAGGCGGCAACGCCGTTTCATTTTTCGAGGCCGGTATGGAACTCGCGGCGATCCAGCGTGCCCAGATTGAAAGCGATTTGCGCAAGGCAATTGCGGATGGGAAAATCAAGCCCTTCTACCAGCCGCTGGTAGATCTCCGTGACGGCAGAATACTTGGTTTCGAGGCCTTGGCCCGCTGGCATATGGCGGACGGAACAATGCGGATGCCGGATGATTTTATCGCCATTGCCGAGGAATCTGGTCTGATCTCCGATCTCTTTTTTGCGGTCTTGAAGGCTGCCGCACTTGAGGCAAAAAACTGGCCGGACGAGCTGCATCTTGCGGTAAACCTGTCTCCCGTTCAATTTGGTGACGACTGGCTGGTAGAGCGCATATTGCAAACCTTGCTCGACGTCGGTGTGGCACCCGGCCGGCTTGAGATAGAGATTACGGAAAGTGCCCTGGTAAGCGATCTTGACGCTGCCCGTAACGTAATCCTGTCCCTTAAAAACCAGGGTATCCGCATATCTCTTGATGATTTTGGTACCGGATATTCTTCGCTCCGCCATCTGTCCGAGTTGCCGTTTGACAAGCTGAAAATCGACCGGTCATTCGTGCGTGGTATTGAAACAAATTCGGCGTCACAATCGATTGTCCGGGCGGTTACTGCCCTGGCTCACAATCTGGGACTGGAAGTGACCGCCGAGGGTGTTGAAACCTATGATAATGCGAGAAGCGTTATCGATTCCGGATGCGACATCGGGCAAGGCTTTCTCTATGGGCGGCCGAACGATAGCGGGCAGCTGGCCCTGGCCGACAGCCGCTCTGGCACGACCGACTCTGTGTCGGGCGACCCTGTGCAAAACGCGCGCAACGACCAGGCCGCATAATCTGTCTGAATAAGGCCGTCCGTGGGCGGCAGCGGTTCCCCAATCCTGTTCTGAAACCGCACGGAATGTGCAGAGGCACCGTCCAGCCCTGTTTTTTTGACGAGGATTGGTTCGGCTGATCCGTCGGCTATTATTCCCAATCCGTTCCCTCTTCACCGCTATGAAAGGGGGTCTTGATGCCGCTGCCCGGATCAAATCCAAATTCTCGATAAACGGCTGATATGTAAATGATTGTAAATAGGGAATCGTATTTCTGGCAAAGTTTCTGGAAATAATAGTAAACGAAATAGGTTAATAGAAGCGTTCGCCGCGTTAAGGTTAGTGGATTGCTCGGAGGGTTGAAATGCGGGTAGCGATAGCGGATGGGGATCCGGAAATTATCGAATATTTGGGAAACATAGTGGAGGGACAAGGGAATATTTATTCCGGCTATGCTGACGGTACATCCCTTTCCAATGCATTGTTACGCGACACATTCGATCTGGTGATCCTCGACTGGAACATGCCTGGGAAGAATGGCATGCAAGTTCTGAAATGGATGGAAAGCGCAGTCGAAGACCGTCCCCCAGTTATCATGATGGCAAGCCGCACCGCCAAACAGGATATCAGTGATGCGCTGAATGCCGGTGCCGATGACTATATCACCAAACCCGAGGACAGGAATGTAATCGCCGCCCGGATCAATGCCCTGTTGCGCAGAAATACGGGTGTGTCCGCCATGGAAAAGACGGCCCAATTCGGGAATTATCTGCTCGATCGCATCGAGCAGACGGTTCGCTTTTGCGACAAGGAAATTGCGCTGACGGCGAAGGAGTTCGAGCTTGCCGATCTGATGTTCCGCAATCGCGACCGAACCCTCTCACGGCGCTATATCATGGAAACGGTCTGGCGCACCAACGCCCATCTCGCGACCCGCACCCTCGACATGCATGTTTCACGCATCCGGTCGAAGCTGGTGCTGAAGCCGGAGAACGGATTCCGGATTTTTACGGTTTTCGGCTATGGCTACCGACTGGAGACGCTCGGCAATGGACGCTGACCGCGGTCGTGCGACAACCGGCCGCCTATCGCGTCAGAGCGTAGTAGATCACATAGAGCCAGGAGAAAAATCCGTGGATGATCGCCCATAATATCGACTTGTGGGTGGTGAAGCTGATGGCAATGGCGAGAGCGCTGCCAAAGCCGACTCCCTTGCTGACGATCTCCTTGCGGACATAGGTCGCGCCCCGTCTCATAGACGATTCCCCCGGTGCGTAATCTTCCGGCCGCATCCGTTCCGGTTTGATCTTCTCGGCCACGGTCAGGCGGCTTCCCGGGTGCGGTCGGATAGCTCCTGATTGAGCATTTCTGCCAGCAGGAAGGCCAGCTCCAGCGACTGTGCGGCGTTGAGGCGCGGGTCGCAATGGGTGTGATAGCGATCACCAAGCGATGCATCGGTGATGGCGACGCCGCCACCGGTGCATTCGGTGACATTCTGCCCGGTCATCTCGCAATGGATGCCGCCGGCAAACGTGCCTTCTGCCCGATGGACGGCGAAAAAGCCGCGCACTTCGGCAAGAATGCGGTCGAACGGCCGGGTCTTGTAGCCGCTGTCCGCCTTGATCACATTGCCATGCATCGGATCGCAGGACCAGATGACCGGATGGCCCTCGCGTTTCACCGCGCGAACGAGCGGTGCGAGACCGCTTTCCACCTTGTCATGGCCAAAGCGCGAGATCAGGGTCATGCGCCCGGGTTCGCGCGCCGGATTGAGCGTATCGAGCATTTTCAAAAGCGCATCGGGGGTCAGCGACGGGCCGCATTTCATGCCGATCGGGTTGCCGATCCCGCGCAGAAATTCGACATGGGCCGATCCCTCGAACCGGGTGCGGTCGCCGATCCACAGAAAATGGGCGCTGGTATCAAACCAGTCTCCGGTCAGGCTGTCCTGCCGGGTCAGGCATTGCTCATAGGGCAGTAGCAGCGCTTCGTGGCTGGTGTAAAAGGATGTCGCCTTCAGCTGCGGCACGGTGTCGGGATTGATCCCGCAGGCTTCCATGAATGCCAGTGCCTCGCTGATGCGGTCGGCCATTTCCTCGAATTTCTTGGCCCAGGGGCTGCGCGCCATGAAATCATGGGTCCAGCCATGAACCTGCTTCAGATTGGCATAGCCGCCGGTCGAGAAAGCGCGGAGCAGATTGAGCGTCGCGGCCGACTGGTTATAGGCGCGCACCATCCGCTCCGGATCCGGGTCACGGCGGCTGCTGTCGAACTCGATTCCGTTTATGATATCGCCGCGGTAGCTTGGCAGCTCGACACCATCCTGCACTTCGATATCGGAAGAGCGCGGCTTGGCGAACTGGCCCGCCATACGGCCGAGTTTCACCACCGGCAGTTTCGAGGCATAGGTCAGAACGACCGCCATCTGCAGGATGACGCGGAACGTGTCGCGGATATTGTTCGGATGAAATTCCGCAAAGCTTTCGGCGCAGTCGCCGCCCTGCAGCAGAAATGCCTTGCCCTCCGCCACTTCGGCCAGGTCCTGTTTCAGGCTGCGGGCTTCCCCGGCAAACACCAGAGGCGGGTAACTGCCAAGCAGTCCCTCGGCTTCTGCCAGTTTGGCAGCGTCGGAATATTCGGGCATGTGCCGCCCTTCAAAATCCCGCCAGCTGTTTGCCGTCCAATTTGTCGCCATCAGAGCGCTCCGCTTCGTTTCCAGTAAAATCGAGAGCCTTTAGGCGGGAGTCAAGGGCAATGGCAAGGGAAACCCAACGTTGGTTGCCAGCGAAACTATCGGGAAACCGCCGTTGAAGCTTAGCCTGCCGGTTTTTTCTTCCAGCTGCCGCTGTTGCGGAATTCGGGTTTGATCTGGCTGACGTCGGGCAGATTCTGTCCGGCAAAGGCCTCGTCGCCGCCTCTGGCTTTGGCCTCGCTGCTATAGTCAGGAGCCTGGTAGGATTGCGGGCTGTTGATATCCAGCCCCGGAGCAGCTCGATCATGCCGGCGGGCATTGTCTGCTGCCAACGCTGTCGCTCTCTCGGATTGCATGGCCTCGGCCTCCGCCTTGCGCCGGGCTGCTTCATAGGCTTTTTCGAGCGCGATCGGGTCTAGCGACGCGGCTGAGGGCCCGCCGCTGGCGACATCATAGCGGCGCGGCTTCGGTGCGGGCAACGGCTCTCCCCCGTGATACAGCTGACTGAAGGCCGTTGCCTTGCCGGCATTGCCCTTCCAGCTGTAAAAGCGATGGGCACCGACCGTCCCGAGGAATCGCAGGCTTGGGGCCCAGTAGGGATAGACATAGCTGGCATGATAATGGGTCGCGGTACCGACCGTGGTATAGCTTTTGCCGGCAAGCGCTTCGGCAGCGACCTTGCGGGCCCGGTCCCAGAAAAATTTCGCCGGTTTGCGGCGCAGCGAACCATCGCAGGTGTAGGTAAACTGACAGCCGGTGGCCCGTTCGCTTCCCTGATAGATCACTCCGCACACCGTGCTCGGATAGCTGGGATGGCGGACCCGGTTGAGGATCACCTGAGCGACGGCGCGCTGACCGGCATCGGGTTCCAGCCCCGCCTCATAATAGATCGCCTGGGCCAGGCAATAGAAAGCCCGGCTGTTGTCGGTTGCCGTGCCGCGAAAGGCGGTCGGCTGGATGCTATGGGCCGGTGCCGCCAGATCACCGGCACCCATGTCCGACAAGGCGCCGGTCGGTCCCGCTCCCGGGTCCGCGAGAGGGTCGATGCCAAGGCCTCCGTAATTTTTCGGTACTGCATAATCGGGATCGATGAAATAAAAGGCAGATCCGGCGAAATTTTCTTCGGCTCTCTCGACCGGCTGCAGGCGCGGGTCGCTCGGATTGATCTGCTGGGCATCAACGCTCGATGGCGGCATGGCCGTCGGTATCAGGATCAGGCTGATCAGGAAAAATGCCATCACAATCTTTTCGCGGCCTGTCATCTTGGCGAAGGAGAGGCGCTGATGCCATGCCGGGGAGGGGGCATTTCCCGGTTTTGGCTGCTCATCTGCCGCATCCCGGCCCACGGGTTCTGCACTAGTCGCAGGCTCCGGCATGCTGCCAAGACCAAAGTCAGGCAGATGACGGCTCAGAGGAGGGACATAGGGTGGCGGGACGCGCATTAGTTCTCAAAATACCTGATTGGGCCCAAATGGGCGAAACAGGCGCGATATAGCCGGTTCGCAAAGGCACTGCGCGGGGCAAAACAGCGCTGTTCCATGATGGGACGCGGGTTCGCGACAGGTTAACCGGTTAACGGGGCTCGCCGTTCGCGCTGATTCACCAGATATTGCGCCACCATATAGCCGGCAATGCCAAATATTATCCCGCCGATAGCGGGTCCCACGACGATGCCGTCCAGTCCGTAAAATTCGCGACCTAGCCAGAGAAACGGGATGATACCAAGCGTGTTGCGGAGCCAGTTCATTGCTGTCGACCATGTCGGCCGCCCGAGATTGTTGCAGGCGGCATTGCCGATAAACAGCATTCCGTTGAAAAAGAAGAGCGGGGTTAACAGCAGCGCGAACAGCCAGAATACATGCCGTCCTTCGCCGACGAGATGGAAGGCATCGCTGATCGGCCCGCTGAGCAGATAGAGGACCGGCCAGATGATCATCGTATAGGCGAGAGCGAAAAGGGTTGCTTGCTTGATCGTGGTGCGCACCCGGTCGAACTGCAATGCCCCGAAATTCTGGCCGATGATCGGGCCGATGGCACCGGAAAGCGAGAACATCAGGCAAAAGGCGACCGGCACGACGCGGCCGACAACCGCGAATCCGGCAATCACATTGTCGGAATAATCGGCGATGAAGCGGTAGGATATGAAACCACCCACCGGCGTCGCAATATTGGTCAATATGGCGGGAACCAGTATTGCCATGATCGACGGAATATCTCTTCGAAAACCGGGCACGGAAAAGCGGTCGAACCCGCCATAGTCTCTGACGATCGGAGAGATCGCGAAGAGCGCCGATATGATGGCGGCGCAGGCGCTGGCGACCGCAGCACCGTTGATTCCCCAGTCAAAGCCGAAAATGAAAATCGGATCCAGAATCGCGTTGGCAATGCCCATGCTGAGCGTCACGTTCATCGCCCGTCGGGCTGCCCCATGGGCCCGCAGAAAGCCGGAACAAACCATCGCCGCAACGCTGAACGGCAGGAAAGGCGCAAATATTCGGATATAGCCGGTAGCGGCCTGATTGGCAGCGCCGTCGGCCCCGGCCAGATGGAGAATGTTCGGGGCAAAAAGGAAAAACAGGGCGGCGAGCGGTACCACAAACATCATGCTCAGTATCAGAATATTGGTCAGATAGCGCCGCGCCCGGTCGGGATCGCCCTGGCCGATGTGCCGGGATGCTAGCGCGCTGGTGGCGATCATCAGGCCGATATGAAAGGCCGTTGCGAAAAACAGGATGGTCGCGGCAAAACCCATGGCCGCAGTCAGGGAACTGTCCGCCAGTTGGGCGATATAAAATAGATCGGCGAAGTCGACGATGAACATGGTCAGCAGACCAATGCTGGCGGTCAGGGACATGGTTGTTATATGCCGCAGCGGGCTGCCGGTCAGGAATATGGCGGGTTGCGTCGCGATATTATCTGTTCCACTGCAAATCGCCTGGCCGGAACTGGCAATGGCGGGAGAGGTTTTTTTGCCTTATAGGCTTTTGCCAAGGGGTCAAATCATCTCTAGTGGAAAATGATGTTTGGGGAGCTTGGGATGATCTATCGAAAAGGACTGATCGCGTTTATGATTACGATTTTGGCGGGCTGCTCGGTTGCGGAAGAAGACGAAGCGGCCTCATCGCCTGAACAGGGCGTGTTTGAGCGCAAAAATATAGCGCCCGATCCTGCGGACCAGAGTCTGGAGCCGCGACGCGCGGAACAGGCTTATGCGCGGATTGCTCTCAACTGCATCAACAAACAATATCCCAACAAGATCAGTCATCTGATGAGCAGCGCCGCCGATGTCGCTGAACCGGCGAAACTGACGCCGGTATTCTATGGATGTTTCGACTGGCACAGCGCCGTCCACGGTCATTGGTTGCTGACCCGCCTGTGGGGCGAGGATCTCGTTCCCGAGATGGATGAAGAGATTGCCGCTGCGTTGTCCGCGAATTTTACCGAAGAAAAAATTGCCGGCGAGCTAGCCTATTTTAACGGGGAAGACCGCAACACCTTTGAACGGCCTTATGGGCTTGCATGGTTCCTGCAGCTGACTGCCGAACTGCGCGATATCGCCGAGGACGAGGGCGGCAAGGCGGAACAGGCGAAGGCATGGCTGACGCGGTTGGCACCGCTGGAGGCGGTGATCGTGGGCAATATCAAGAACTGGCTGCCAAAGTTGGCCTATCCGATCCGCCTGGGGACCCATAACCAGTCCGCCTTTGCCTTTGGCCTGTTTCTCGATTGGGCCAAGCGCAGTGGCGACACAGAAATGGCCAGCCTGGTGCGTGACAAGGCTCTGGCGTTTCATCGCAAGGACATCAATTGTCCGATGGCTTATGAGCCATCGGGAGAGGATTTCCTCTCTTCCTGCCTCATGGTGGCCGACCTGATGCGGCGCGTGATGAACGAGAGCGAATATGCCGGCTGGTTATCGGAATTTTTGCCAGAGATTCCCACCGACGGCAGCGATGACTGGCTCGCGGTTGGTATCGTGAACGATCCCACCGACGGCAAGCTGGTGCATCTTGACGGCCTCAATCTGTCGCGTGCCTGGGCATTGGAGGGCATGGCTTCCGGTCTGCCAGTCGATGATCCGCGCCGCGCATCGCTGCTGGCATCGTCAAAACTGCATGGCGAGACAGGAGAGAAGTCTGTCCGCACGCCCTATTATTCCGGCGGCCACTGGCTGGCCAGCTTCGCGACCTATTGGCGCACCCGCAGGGGTATTGACAGAACTGGCGGCAACCTGGCTTCGTGAAGCCCGAAACCACCATTCGCCCGGCCCAAAAGGCACCCGCCGGGAAGGTTTCACTTTTTAACCGCTTGTTCCCTGTCAATCGGGACATTGCGATCAAATCGATATTCGGGATCTGGGGTGCCTATTTCCTCTTCGTGACGAGCCGTTTTTTATATATGACCCAGGGCAATGTGGAGGCTCTGTTCGTCCAGCGAATCCTGATGACGAGCATCTGTATCGCCTTCACCTGGATGCTCTACCGCTTGCTGATCGCAGTGCGCAGCAGTGGCATAGGTGGCGCGATCTTCATGCTCAGCTTGCCGACCATAATCCTGGCTAACTATATCGCGATTCTTGACCATATCGTGTTCAACCATGAGGCGGAGCTGTTCGACTTCACCTATCTGTTCGAGCCGATTGATTTTATGAGTTTCGACTGGCCCTATATTCTGGACGAGGCGTTCACCCGCTATTTCATTCTCGCGGGCTGGGGGGCTCTGTATCTCGCCTTGTCGCACAGTCAGGATGTACAACGAATGACGGCGCACAGCCGGCAGCTGGAGCGGGTGAACCGGGAGAGCGAATTGCGAGCGCTGCGTTACCAGCTGAATCCGCATTTCGTGTTCAACGCGCTCAATTCCGTGAGCAGTCTGATCATTGATCGGAGAAACGAACAGGCGGAAAAGCTTGTCGATGATTTGGCCGATTATATGCGGGCGGTCCTGACGGGCGGCGCGGAAGACATGATTACGGTCGAACAGGAAATCGAGCAGCAGGTCCGCTATCTCGAGATCGAACGTATGCGTTTCCCCGAGCGCTTGCTCTATTCCGTCGACATTGATCCCGCTGCAAATGACTGGCGCATACCAGCGTTGATCATCCAGCCGCTGATCGAAAATGCGATAAAATTCGGCGTTTCCGGCACAGATAACCCGATGAATGTCATTATCTCCGCTCAGATTCAGGGCGATCGGCTGCGGATCAGTGTCGCCAATGATGGCCGGATTAAAATACCTGATGAAGGCAACGGTGGCACCGGAACCGGTCTCTCCAATATCCAGAACCGACTGAGAGCATTATATGGTCAAAATGCGTCATTGCTTCTGGCAAACAGCAAGGACGGAATGGCGATTGCCACTATCGTCCTGCCCGATCCGTCACTGATATTCGAGGATATCTGAAGGTGGCTAAGAACGCACCTTCGGTCCTGATTGTGGATGACGAGCCGCTTGCGCGCTCTCGGCTCAAGGCGCTGTGCGAGCGGACCGGACTCTTCGGGGACACCGAACTGGCCGGCGGCGGACGCGAGGCCCTGGAAAAGATCAGGCAACGGTCGCCCGATATTCTGCTGCTGGATGTCGATATGCCCGATTTGTCGGGACTCAAGGTGGCCGAATTTTGCCTGGATCTGGCGCGGGTGCCGGAAATAATCTTTACCACCGCCCACAGCAACTATGCGGTGCAGGCATTCAGGCTGGAAGCCACCGACTATCTTCTGAAACCGGTAAAGGAATCCCTGCTGCGCGAGGCTGTCCATCGGGCTGTCGCAAATCGCGCGCGGGATGAAGCGGACGGGACGCCGGATATCGACCAGCGCCTTTGGGTGCAGGATGGCAAAGGAGTCGTGCAACTGGTCGTTTCGGACATAGAATGGGTGGAAGCCGAGCGGGACTATATGCGGCTATATCTGCACGGTCGCACTTATCTGTTGCACCAATCCATGCGTGCGCTGGAAGGGGAGTTGCCCGCCAGCCTGTTTGTCCGGGTCCACCGGTCCATCATCGTCCGGCGGGATTGTATTGCGGAGGTTCGCCGTGAAGGTCGCAAGCTTTTTGTCCTCTTGCGGGATGGCACGCAACTGCCCGTTGGCCCCCGTTATGCGGACCGGATAACAGCCGGCGCTCAGGTCGGACGCTTGGGCGGATCGGAGACGGTAACCGAATAGCGTGGCACCGGTGCTGGCTGGGGCAATCCGCCGACATCCACAAAGGTTTCCCGCTCAACATTGTGCGGATGGCTCTTCGCTTCCGTTAGCGACAGGACCGGAGCAAAACAGATGTCGGTGCCTTCCATCAGCTCGCACCACTGGGCGCGCGTCTTGGTCTTGAACAGGGCGGTCAGTTTTTCCTTCAACACCGGCCATTGTTTCGGGTCCATTTGGGCATCGAAACCCGAATCTTCCACGAGTCCTGCCACCTGCCGTAATTTTGCATAAAATTGCGGCTCGATTGACCCGATCGATATGAATTTACCGTCTGCGGTCTCATAGGTGTCATAGAAATGCGCCCCGGTGTCGAGCAAATTGACCCCGCGATCATCGCGCCATCTGCCGATGTTGTGGAGGTCATATATCATCGCCATCAATGCGGCAGAGCCATCGGTCATTGCACAGTCGACAACCTGACCGGGGCCGCCGGTCTTGGCATGGAGAAGCGCGGACACCATGCCTAGGGCAAGCACCATGCCGCCGCCGCCAAAATCACCCACCATGTTGATCGGGGGAGTGGGTTTCTCTCCCGCGCGTCCGAAGGCGTGCAAAGCGCCGGAAAGAGAAATATAGTTGATATCATGTCCGGCCGCCGCCGACAGCGGACCATATTGGCCCCATCCCGTCATCCGGCCATAGACCAGTTTGGGATTGTCTGAGAGCAACACGTCTGGCCCCAGTCCGAGACGTTCCATCACACCGGGGCGAAAGCCTTCGATCAGACCGTCTGCATTTTTTACCATATTCCGGGCGGTTGCAATTCCGTCGTCCGATTTGAGGTCAATCTCGACCAATTTGCGGGAGCGGGAGAGGGCGAGGCGGGGGTCCGGCGCCTGGCCGGGCCGATGGAGAACTGTGACCGTTGCCCCCTGATCTGCGAGCATCATGCCGCAAAAGGGTCCGGGACCAATTCCGGCAAATTCGACAATATTGATTCCGGTTAATGGTCCTGCCATGTCCTGCTCCCGTTTAATCGACTGATTAACGGGTCCTATGCAGGGAAGTTATTCTAATCAAGCTTATTGTTAAACTTTGACCAGATGCTCAGCGCGTCGGCGGACGTCGGCGCAAAGCCGCGGATTTCTGGACCGACGGGCGTAGATAGCTGGGCAGCTCCGATTTGGTTTTCCCGACTGGTTTTCTAGCCAGTTTCGGATCAATCGGATGATCAAATGCGACGCCGAATCTGCCTTGGGCGACCCAGGCGACATGTCCGGTAACGCGACCAATATTGCGCAGTTCCAGTTCGACCTTGTCGCCCCGCTTGGTGAGCACCGGTGCTTCGGCCATCAGGCCGCCGGCCGACAGATTGCGGATGCGCACTTCACCGCAATCATCGCCATCGACGATACGTAATTCCGCTTTCAGAAACAGACTGTCCCGATCGAGTTCCCGCTTCGGGTGCCCGACTGCCTGGCTGTTCATTTTCAAATTATCGTCAAATGTTTCTTTCATGGGTTTCCCGTAGTCGATAATTGTAATGACATGTGTCGCAAACCAAATATTAGAGCGAAATAGGTGCAAATTTGGTTAATATCTGGCCATATTTATCCCGGAATTTCTCGGGAAAAATGCGGCATGCTTTTCCGTTCCGTTGACCATGATAGACGGAAAACAGGGAAAAATGCTAAATTTTTGGTTCAGCAGCGCTAGCTATTACTGATCGCGGGAGATTTTCTCGTTCCGCTCATGCGCTTCCTGCGCTTCGACGGTCATCGTGGCAATCGGTCTCGCCTTCAGTCGGTCCAGCGAAATCGGTTCGCCGGTCACCTGGCAATAGCCATATTCGCCGTCTTCGATCCGCCGCAGTGCCGAGTCGATTTTGGATGTCAGCTTGCGCTGACGATCACGGGTCCGGAGTTCCAGACCCCAGTCCGTTTCGCTCGAAGCACGGTCATTGAGATCCGCTTCCTGTATCGGTCCATCTTGCAAATGCGCCAAGGTTTCCTTGGATTCCTCGATGATTTCCTGCTTCCATTTTTTCAGCGCGCGCTTGAAATAAGCGAGCTGGCGCTCGTTCATAAACTCTTCGTCTTCGCTAGGCTCATAGTCGTCAGGAAGAACCAGATCTGCGCCGTTTGTGCCATTTTTTACGGATGCTTTTTTTACCGAGGATGTCAACATACTCTCCAAACATCATGCCCTACCCGAATCCGGAGGGCTGGACCACATATAGGGCGGGCCTATACCCAGCGGACTCGCCGGAAACAAGAAGCAAAATCGCTGTGTATTCAATAAGCCCGAAATCGGAAAACAACCGGCAGTCCCGATAGGACGGGACTGAATTTTTTTGACGCTCTCAATTTGGTTTGGATCGTCTCAAGCCCATAAATTAATCTGAATTTTCGGGATTTCTCAACGAACCCATCGGAAAGGGTTCCAATTCGGGACATTAACCGTGGATGGATACTAGCTGGCAACATATTTCTCGATTTTGTGCGGTGAAACAGGGTTAATGTATTTGTGATTTACGAATTATTCTGTCTTTCTGATGCATGTCGAGACCTCGAAAAGTTAGGTCGGTATTGCAAAGCCGATCTCCAGCTCGGGTCTACAGCGGAAGAGAGATGGTATTATGTCGGTACGGATAGCTTTGGCAAAATTATGTGCCTGCACTTGCGGCGGCGCCCTGATTGGCGGCGGCGCTGTGCATGTTTCCGAGGCGCCAGCGGCCCCATATGTAAAGAAAATGTCGAAAAAGCAGCCGTTGCGTGCCCGGGTGGTGAAACGGGGCGAGCCTGCACGTAAAATCAAGCGGATGCGCCGCACCGTGACCAAGACGGTTACGGCTTGCCAGCCAACGGTCGTGACCGTGGCGCAGACGCCACAGCCGCTTCCAGTCCCCTTGCCTCCCTACATTCCACCCGCTCCACCTATCGATGGCGGTGGCGGCTCGATCCCGGTCGTGATTGGCGGCAGCGGCGGATATGGCGGCGGTGGCGGCTTTTTTGGTGGTTTTTTTGGCGGCGGCAGCTCTGGTGGCGGCAGTGTTGTCATTTCATCGACGAGCAGCGGTGGTTCAACAAGCACCTCGTCGGGCGGCAGCTCCACTAGCGGCGGCTCCACAAGTACATCCACAGGGGGAAGCAGTTCGTCTTCTTCCAGTTCATCCAGTAGCTCCTCCAGCAGTTCTTCGAGTTCTTCGAGCTCGAGCGGCGGGCATGGCTCGTCTGGTGGCAAGCCGGGCCACGGATCCTCTGGTGGTCATGGTTCGTCCGGTAGCTCGGGCTCTTCCGGCAGCAGTTCCAGTTCCTCTTCTTCCAGCTCGGGCGGCAGTTCCAGCAGCACCTCATCGGGTGCCACCGGCGGATCTTCAAGCTTTGGTGGAAGCACCTCGTCCGGCTCTTCCAGCAGTTCATCCAGCTCAAGTTCTTCCAGCAGCAGCTCCAGCTCGTCATCGGGTGGTAGCAGTAGTAGCTCGACAGGCGGGACCGATGTTCCCGCTCCACCGGTCGTCCTGCTGTTCGGTGCAGCGGCGGCGGCTCTGTTCGCCCGTCGCCGCAAGGCGAAGACGGCGGTTGCCGCTTAAGCAATTGCAATCACGAGACGTTGAAAAAGCGGCCGGAGTAATCCGGTCGCTTTTTTCTTTGTGGTCTTGCAAGTGAAACAGACGCTCGGCATAGGCTTTGGCCATGCATGATATAAAATATATACGCGAGAATCCGGAAGTTTTTGATGCAGCGCTGGCGAAGCGCGGACTGGATCCGCTCGCCCGGAATTTACTGGCGCTCGACGAGCAGAGTCGGGCGCTGAAAACCGAGCTCCAGAATGGCCAGGCTCGTCGCAACGAGGCGTCCAAGTCTATTGGTCAGGCCAAGGGGCGAGGTGATGAAGAAGCAGCCCAGGCTCTGATGACCGAGGTTGCTGAGCTGAAAAGCAAGATGCCGGCTCTGGAGGAAAAGGAGCGCGAAATTTCTGGTCAGCTGCAGGATATTCTGGCGACTTTGCCAAATCTGCCCGCAGACGATGTCCCGCTTGGTGAAGATGAAGACGGCAATGTCGAGATCGAACGCTGGGGCAAGCCGCGTCAATTCGATTTCGATCCAAAAGAGCATAGCGACATCGGTCCGCCGCTGGGTCTCGATTTTGAGACGGCAGCCGCGATGTCAGGTGCACGCTTTGCCTTCCTGCGCGGTCAGATGGCGAGGCTGCAGCGAGCGATCGGGCAATATATGCTCGACCAGCAGACCGCCGAGAACGGTTTTCAGGAATGTGCTCCGCCGCTGCTTGTGCGCGACGAAGCTGTATTCGGTGTTGGCCAATTGCCAAAGTTTGCGGAAGATATGTTTCAAACCAAGGATGGTCGCTGGTTGATCCCTACGGCAGAGGTCAGCCTGACCAACAGTGTCCGCGAGCAGATATTGGAAGAAGCGCAAATGCCGATACGGCTCACCGCTCTTACTCCCTGCTTTCGAAGCGAAGCAGGATCTGCAGGCAAGGACACCAAGGGTCTGATCCGCCAGCATCAGTTTGAGAAGGTCGAACTGGTCGCCATCACTCATCCCGATCAAAGCGAAGATGAACATGAGCGGATGACCGCCGCGGCGGAGTCCATCCTGCAAGCGCTGGAACTGCCTTACCGGAAAATGCTGCTCTGCGCGGGCGACATGGGGGCGGCTGCGCGCAAGACTTTTGACCTCGAAGTCTGGCTTCCGGGCCAAAATACCTATCGCGAGATCTCCAGCATTTCCAATTGCGGGGATTTTCAGGCGCGGCGAATGAACACGCGTTTCCGTCCCGAGGGCGAGGAAAAGGGGACCAGATTCGTTCACACGCTTAACGGCTCGGGGCTTGCCGTGGGGCGCACATTGGTCGCGGTTCTCGAAAATTATCAGCAGGCCGATGGCTCTGTTGTCATCCCGTCGGTATTGCGTCCCTATATGGGGGGCATAGAGAAGCTGGAGCCATCCTGATGCGTATTTTGCTGACCAACGACGATGGTTTCGACGCGCCGGGGATGAAAATCCTGCTCGATATCGCATCGCATTTTTCCAACGACATCTGGATTGTCGCTCCGTCCGACGAAAATTCGGGAGCAGGACATTCGCTGACCCTGACCCGGCCGCTGCGCATCCGCAAACGGGGCGACCAGCAATATTCGGTGGACGGAACGCCGACCGACAGCGTGATGATGGCGGTTGCCAAGATCATGAAAGACGGCCCGCCCGATCTCATATTATCGGGGGTCAATCGGGGTGCCAATCTGGGCGAGGACGTCACCTATTCGGGAACCGTATCGGCCGCGATGGAAGGCGCTCTGGCGGGCATCCCGTCCATTGCTCTCAGCCAAGCCTACGCGCGCGAGGATATCGGCGCGAATGTTCCTTTTGACGCCGCACTACAATGGGGTGAACGCGTACTGCGTCCGCTGATCAAGCAACGCATGGACCACCGGACGCTAGTGAACATCAATTTTCCGGCGCTCCCGGCTAGCGATATCAAGGGTGTAAGGGTCGTGTCCCAAGGTATCCGTGATTATGGTCGTTTGCAGATTGTCAGCAACAGGGATCCGCGCGGCTTTGAATATCACTGGTTCGGTCTTGGCCCGATGGTGGAAACGCCCGCACACAGCACGGATCTGGAAGCGATCGCCGACGGCTTTATTTCCATTACACCGCTCCATTTGGATCTTACCCATTATAGTTCGATGGACGGCTTGAAGAAGCTATACCCCTGATTCTGAGCACTTAGCTGCGAATTTGCTATGTTTTGGGTAGCGGGGCTGGCAAGCTCCGCTTTTGCTGCTAATAGCGTTCCCAAGGGGAAGAGTTGGTTAATGGGGTCATATATGCGTCATATTGCGATCCTGACACTGGTCCTGGGAGCCACTGCCTGCATCCCGCCGGGCCATGACGCTTATGCTCCACCACCTGTCCAGCCGCAGTTGCCCGCGGATCCAGCGGCGTTGGGTACTGCGCCAGCACAGGCACCGGTTTCGACATGGCAGGCCGCTCCTGTCACACCGCGCGCGCGGTCCGTGGAATCGGGCACTTATATTGTGCGCCCCGGCGATACATTGCGTGGAATTGCCAACAGGACGGGAGCGGGATCGCAGATCATTGCATCGGCGAACGGACTGGCCGCCCCTTATGTTATTCACCCCGGTCAGCAGCTGAAAATCATAGGTGGGCGCTATCATACCGTCGCTTCCGGTGAGACAGGTATTGCAATCGCCCGTGCCTATGGCGCCTCATGGAGCGACATCGTCGCGCTCAATACTTTGGAAGAGCCGTATATTCTGCGCGTTGGTCAGAAATTGCTGTTGCCGGCCACTGCGCCCAGCGATCCTGCCAATCTGAGCATTGAACAACGGGCGGCCGCCTTCAATCTGGATATTGACGATATTGTAACGGGTAGTCAGCCAGCACTGGCCGACGGTGCGGTTGCCAAAGAACCCTCGGATTGGCGGAAAGCGATCACTCCAAATACGACAATTGCCACGCCTGCCAGTTTCTCTGGACGGTTTCAGTGGCCGGTGGATGGCACCATCCTTTCCACATTCGGCAGCAAGGGTGGCGGCAAAGTCAATGATGGCCTCAATATCGGCGTTCCGAAAGGCACGCCCATCCGCGCGTCGGCTGACGGTGTGGTCGCCTATAGTGGTGATGAAATTGGCGTGTTTGGCGGACTGATCCTGATCAGTCATGGCACTGGCTGGGTCACCGCTTATGGGCATGCGGACAAACTGAATGTGACGCGTGGCCAGAAGGTCAAAGCGGGCGATATCATCGGCCTTGCTGGTGATAGCGGCTATGTGCAGGAACCGCAACTGCACTTCGAAATTCGCAAGGATCGCAAGCCGGTCGATCCCGCCATCCATCTGCCGAAGCGCGGCTGAACCGGACATGGCAAACAACAACCGCAAGGTCTCCGATTATTTTACGCTCCGGCGGCGTTCCAGTCTGCCGATCTGGGCTGATATTGCCTGGCGGGTGACGTTCGTTCTGGCTCTAATCGGTATGGCCGTTTCGGTGCATTATTTCGACCGCAATGGCCTGCAGGACAGCTATGACGGGGATGTCAGCTTTCTGGACGTTGTCTATTTTACGATGATATCGATCACTACAACCGGATATGGCGATATTGCACCGGTTACAGAGCGGGCGCGGATGTTCGATGCTCTGGTCGTGACTCCTATTCGTATTTTCGTCGTGCTAATCTTTGTCGGCACGGCCTATAATTTTGTTTTCAAACGAACCTGGGACAATTGGCGCATGAAACTTATTCAAAGCAACCTGCACGACCATATCGTCATAGCCGGCTTTGGGACGAGCGGGAGCGAAGCGGTGCAGGAACTGCTCGCTCGCGGCACCAATCCGGAAGAGATTGTCGTGATCGATTCGTCCGACGATGCCCTGTCCCAGGCCGAGAAGCTCGGCTGCGCAGTGATCAACGGCGATGCGACGCGCGACAATGTGCTGATGAACGTCAAGATATCCCGTGCCCGATCACTGATCGTGTCGGCCGGCCGCGACGACACCAGCATATTGATCGTGCTCACCGCGCGGCATCTTGCCTATCATCTGCCAATCAGCGTCTCAATCAAGGCGTCGGACAATGAACTGCTGGCGCGGCAGGCGGGGGCGACGACCGTGATCAATCCGGTCAGTTTCGCCGGGCTGCTGCTCGCCGGCAGCTGCGAGGGCGCCAAGATTTCCGACTATCTCAGCGATCTGGCTTCCGCAACCGGCCGGGTGAAGCTGGTCCAGCGGGCGGTGACCGAGCAGGAAGTCGGCATGGCGATGAGCGAGGTGGTCGGCTCGGGGCTGGGCGTGCGGATCTACCGGGGGGATGCGGTGTTCGGTTTCTGGGAGGAGGAGGCCAGCACGCTCGAGGCGGGTGATATCATCGTCGAGATCATGCCTGGCAACGGCACCGAGAACCGGGCTGCCGGGAAAGGCTGATCCAGTCTGCAACAGCCTGTTCCATGGTTCATGTTGCACCTGCGAGATCAGCGGCTATTCTGGCGTCTCCAATGACGGAGTTTGCTGATGGCCCAATCGATAGACATGCCGACCGGACTGCGACCGCCGCGCAAGCTGGCGCAGCTGGGCGAGCTGTCGCTGCCGCTCGATCTGGTCCGCTTTGGCCTGCAGTGGCCGCGGCTGGTGACCGCGCCGCGCGGCGATGGGCGGCCGGTCTATCTGATCCCCGGCTATGGCGGCAGCGAGCTGTCGCTGCGGCCGCTGGAAACCTTTCTGCGGCGGATCAACTATGACGTCGCCGACTGGTCGCTGGGCCGCAACCGGGGCTCGGTCGACCGCGATGTCGCGCGCTTTACCGCAGTGGCCGAAGCGCGCTTCGCTGCCAATGGCGAGCAGCCGTTCACGCTGATCGGCTGGTCGCTGGGCGGCCTCGTTGCCCGCGAGGTCGCTCGGCTGTCGCCGCACCTGGTGCGCGAGGTGATCACCATGGGCACGCCGGTCATTGGCGGCCCCAAATATACCACGCCGGGCCAGCGCTTTGCCCGGGCCTCCAACATCCGGCTCGACCAGTTCGAGCGCGAGGTGCACGAGCGCAACAGCATCGGCTTCGACCAGCCGCTGACCGTCCTCTATTCCAACCGCGACGGCATCGTCGGACCCGATATCGCCAAGGACATCTATAATCCGCAGGCCCGCAATATCCGCGTCGATGGCGGACATATGGGGCTGGGCTTCAACCCCAAGGTCTGGCGGATCATCGCCGACACGCTTGCCGGGAGGACCTGAGCCGCCGGTCCGGTCAGTTCGCGGCGGCGGCCCGCTCCTTGGGCTTCAGCCAGAGATAGCGGTAGACGCCGAAAATGTTGATCCCGAGCAGGACGACATTCTGCACCGCCAGCGGATTGTTGCCGTCGAGCAGCGAGCTCGTCACCCAGACGATCGAGGAGCCGCAGAACAGGATGAAGCCCCATCCGGTTATTTTGGCACCGGCGTTGAGCGCCACCATCAGCGCGGCGATCATGCCGCTGATGCTGGCGGTCCAGCGCAAAATATCAACCAGTTCCATCTATTTGTCCCTTTGTTGCATGACCTGTTCATGCGAGACCAACGCACTGGCGACGGAATCGGTTCACCGGCACCGCCTTTTTTCTGCACCCGACGGGAACGCTTTTCGGGGCCGGGCATTGATAGGACAGCCGGGCGCTGTCTTTCCCTCCCGATTTTGGCAGCCCCGGTGTCTTACCTGTCCCTTATATCCAGTCTAACCTCCTGTCATCCTTGGCCAAACCAGGCGTGCACCGCGCCCATGGCGATATAGAAGAGCAGCCAGTAGGCGGCGTCGATGAAGAACAGCGTCGCGCTTTTGCGCGAGAACAGATAATTGGTGCCGATCGCCGGGACGATGAAGCCGAGAGCGACACCAAAGGCGGTCAGAATCTCGACCCCGAACGACAGGTCCAGCGCATAGGTCGCGAACGTATGGGCCAGCGTCCACGAGGCGACCAGGCTGAAGGCGAAGGCGCCGCCGTAGATCGCCGCCATATTGCCCTGTTTCAGCTGCTCCTCGGTCAGGCCGACCGCGCCCATCCATTTCCTGCCCATGATCGGCCCGTACCAGATGCCGCCGACAACAAAGCCCGCCAGCGCGGCCACCACGACCGCAATCCAGTTTACGTCGAATATGTTCATATCATCCTCCCCAGAATGTGCCCCGGTGTGTGCCGGGGTCGGTTTTCTGTACCAAAATCGGGATATTTCGGCAATCGGGGGCGTTGCGGCGATGCGGGGGTTGGTCCTTCGGCCATGGCGAAAGATTGACGGTTCCGAGATGGGCCCCGGCCTTCGCCTGGGCACGGGGGTGCGCAAGGGGTCGGGGCACGGGGGCGGCGAACATTGATCGTGACTCGGCGGGCAAACAGGCCTAAAGGCCGCGCCCTATGGCTACCCAAATTCCCTCTCCGCCCAAAGTCGGCATGGTTTCGCTCGGCTGTCCCAAGGCGCTGGTCGACAGCGAACGGATTCTGACGCAGCTGCGCTCGGACGGCTATGACCTGTCGCCCGACTATGCTGGCGCCGATGTCGTGCTGGTCAACACCTGTGGTTTTCTCGACAGCGCCAAGGAAGAGAGCCTCGAGGCGATCGGCGAGGCTATGGCGGCCAATGGCCGGGTAATCGTTACCGGCTGCATGGGCAATGAAGCGGATGTGATCATGAAGCGCTTCCCCGATGTGCTCGCCGTGACCGGCGCGCATCAGTACGAGGATGTGGTGACCGCGGTCCATGCAGCGGCCCCGGCGGCGCGCGGTGCCTTTGTCGATCTGGTGCCGGAGGCCGGGCTGAAGCTGACCCCGCGCCATTACAGCTATCTGAAGATTTCCGAGGGCTGCAACCATCGCTGTGCCTTCTGCATCATCCCGTCTTTGCGCGGCGACCTGGTCAGCCGCCGGCCCGACGCGATCCTGCGCGAGGCGGAGAAGCTGGTCGAGGCGGGCACCCGGGAGCTGCTGGTGATCAGCCAGGACACCTCGGCTTATGGCGTCGATATCCGGCACCAGCCGCGCGTCTGGAATGGCCCGACGGGGCAGGGCCGCGAGGTGCGCGCGCATATGACCGATCTCGCCGCTGCGCTGGGCGAACTGCGCACGCCGGACGGCAAGGGCGTCTGGACCCGGCTGCACTATGTCTATCCCTATCCGCATGTCGACAAGGTCATCCCGCTGATGGCCGAGCGCAAGATTACCCCCTATCTCGATATCCCGTTCCAGCATGCGGCGCCCAATGTGCTCAAGCGGATGAAGCGCCCGGCCAACGAGGCCAAGGTGCTGCAGCGGGTCAAGTCGTGGCGCGAGATCTGCCCGGACCTGACGATCCGCTCGACCTTTGTCGTCGGCTTTCCCGGCGAGACCGAGGCGGATTTTCAATATCTGCTCGACTGGCTCGAGGAAGCGCAGCTCGACCGGGTTGGCGCGTTCCGCTTTGAGCCCGTCGAGGGTGCCGCTGCCAATCTGCTCGATGGCCCCGTGCCCGAAGAGGTCAAGGAAGAGCGCTACCAGCGGATCATGGAAGTCACCGCCCGGATCAGCGCCGCCAAGCTGCAGGCCAAGATCGGCCGGACCTTGCCGGTGATCATCGACGAGATCGGCGAGCCCGACGAAGACGGCGATATCGGCGCGACCGCGCGGTCCGAGGCCGATGCGCCGGAGATTGATGGCAATGTGTTTTTGCGCAATGTGCCGGAGAGTCTTGCGGTCGGCGATATTGTCGATGCGGTGATCGAGGATGCGGACGAGCATGATCTGTTCGGGGTTGGGGTTTAGAACCGCCGCGAGTTGCCGTGCGCACTGAGCTTGTGGCGCTTCGCGCCGTCTGCGACTCCGAGGGGCACCTATCGGTCGAGAGGCGTGGTTCGACAGGCTCACCACGAACGGTTTTATGAGGACTCTTCGCCGGATCCGTTCGTCCTGAGCCTGTCGAAGGACAGCTCTCGGACGAGAGGGGTGGTTCGACAAGCTCACCACGAACGGTATTTGCATAATCGGCATTTCTCTCGGAACCCCCTTATCCGTCATGGCGAGCGTAGCGACGCCATCCAGGGCGTCTGGTCACTGGCGGTGGTTGCCGCTCTGGATTGCTTCGTCGCTTTGCTCCTCGCGATGACGGGGGCATGAACTTGACAAACTTTACAGGGTTATCAATTTAGTTCCCGGGGGTCTGGTCCGGTATCCCAGTCCGGCCAGGGCGCATCCTTTGCCGCCTTCGCTGTCGCCTTCTCTGCGGCCTCGGCGCGGGCCAGTTCATCGAAATGCAGGCTGGTGATGACCGCGTCGCTGCGGGTGCCGGTGGGGGTGGCGGTGAGGCCGGGGACTTCGCCTTCCATTTCGGCGGCTTCCTCCGGGGTCAGCCGGTAATAGTCGGGAGGACCGTCGGTATCCGGCCAGCGGACCGCGTAAAATTCGTCGCCCTCTTCCGCCGCTGGGGGCGGCGCCTCGGCCTGCGCGGCGGCAGCGGCCAGTTCGTCGTCGGTCGGCACGGCGATCAGCGGCGCGCTGTCGGCGCCGGTGCGGATCGCCTCCATCAGCTCCTCGAAGCGGGCGGCGGCGCGGTGGGCCGGAATCTGCTCGGCGATCTTGTCGAGCCGGGCGAGATGCGCCAGCAGCAGCCGGCTGTCATAGCGCCGGCGCATGCCCACGACCTCGCCATGATAATAGACCGGCTCCTCGATGCCCTCGATCGCCCGCTCCTGCAGCGCATCCTCCGCGACATCGCGCGCCAGCACCAGCGCCGCCTGCCAGCCGCGGGCAAAATCCGGGTCGCGGCGACGCAGATCATAGGCCGACTGGCGACTGAGCTGGACATAATAAGCCGAGGCCTGGACATTGCCGGTGCGGGCAAGCGCCTCGAGGAACTTGACGCGGGTTTCGGGGAGCCAGCCATCGTGGCGCGGGGTGGGGGTTGGGGTTTCGGTAGTATCCGTTAGCCCTGAGCTGGTGGCGCTGCGCGCCGTCTGCGAGTCCGAAGGGTGCTTCTCGGAGGAGAGGCGTGGTTCGACAGGCTCACCACTAACGGTATTAGGATCACCGCTCTCCCGATCCGTTCGTGTCGAGCGAAGTCGAGACACCGCGCGTCCATCACCGGTCTCTCGACTGCGCTCGAGACGAACGGGATTGGCTGGAGCGTGTTCATCACCCCTAACGGTATGGGAGTCACCGTCATCCTGAGCTCGTTTATCTGCGATGGCCTGACGGCTCAGGACCTCGTTGGTCTTGCCACCATCTTCCGGCTCAGCCGTGCGGGGTCCTGAAACAAGTTCAGGATGACGGGTGCGCTCTTCGCCATAAACGGTCCCTCTAAGCCCCTCCCCTTCAGGGGAGGGGTTGGGGTGGGGCCTGTCCCCGTTCGCTGACGCGAGCGATGCTGACGCATCGCCACCACCCCCATCCCCTCCTCTGAAGAGGAGGGGCTTGTCCGGGTCGCCACCTTCACCGGTTCTCGCACCCCGCGCATTGCGCCGCGCAAATTCATCCTGATAGGTCATACATCATGCTCCTTGCAAAAGACCATCTCGACCGCAGTGCCAATCCGAGGGGAGCGGTGGGGCGGGTATGGTTTGTTAAAGGGAGTTCATATAACCTATATGGTTGGTTGTAGGAAAGGGATTTTGAGCTACTTTAGTCTAGCATGTCGATACAGGCGATCGAGGATCGACTGTACAGTTTCAGAAACTTCTCTAAGAGACCCGTCAAGTTTATCTTCATCACCAAGGGACTTGATCCCTTTGATATTGTTCCCGAGTATATTCAATTTCTTTCCTAACTGCTCGGCCAAAGGTAAATCCTTTTTTTTCAGGATAACTTTTACATCAACAATCTTCCATTGCATCTCAGATATTTTCTCTAAGCAAGCTGAGCGAACTTCGATGCTATTTTTTTTCCCGTCTGAGAGGGAAGAAACGAACCTCTTTATCCCGAAAGATAATTCAATAAAGTTCTCATTGAGCGATTTGATCGCGTTAGCAACGTGCTGAGATCTTTGCTTATCGATCTCAAGTTTTCGGTTAATCGCTGGAGCTAAGAAGTACGATCCTACCGCCGCAATAAGACCGATTACTAGCGTCATCCACACAGGCATTGATTCTTCGAACAATAACGGCATGCTATTTTTAATAGCATCAATCATTGTTTTTTAGCTCATCTTTGATCAAGGATTTCTCATATTCATTTTGATCTAAGGTCAAGCCCAAGCTCTCATCTGCGGGATTGCCATGCTTCTCTCTGATAGCGGCAAGCGAATCATCCCGCATTGATTCCATAAAGTTATCCACACTTTTTCTTTGTGCATTGGTACCACCAACTATTGCTTTATTAATCTGAGCTTATACGGCTTTCTTAACTTCCGCAAGTGGTTGTGCTGTTGAACTCGTTAATACAGCTATATAAGCTGCAATTTTTGGCGACGCCGTCGCATTTTCAAGAATTGCACGGAGCAAACCCGGCGAATTGAAATTGATGCCGAACTGTTCAATTAGTTCCTTGTTGTAATATTTTTCTATTGCTTTTGAATAACTGAGAGATTGGAAATCATCAAATTTTCCGAGGTCGTGTGCCATGGAGGCTGCTACTGCGAATTTTAACAGCTTAGCAGACTCCAAAACTTGAATCGGATCGTCCCCCTGATACCTCGTTCCGTAAAGGTCTAATTTAGAATGATTTCGCCAGACAAAGCTTGGGTATACCATCTGAAGAATATCAAAGGTGTAAACTGGGTCAACTTCTGAAATGGCATGTCGATTAATCAAACGCTTGGCTAGATTATTCGGAAAATCACGTCGACTAACGTTACCGGAAAGCCATTTGATTTTCCTGACGGGTACAAGTTCGTTATCAAAATATGGTACTTCGATAACGTCATCGGGCGACCAACCTTTGGTCACCTCACCCATTAAGAATGACTTAAAGTGACCAAGAGGAGGAGACATTATAATATCTCCCACTTTGACTTCTTTAAATAATCTTTCGATATTCCCAACTTCTTGATTGAAAGATTTGAAATTTGAGTCATTGTGATTGGGCGGCATATAAGCGCCAACCCGTTTAGTTGGGCGGTCGCCGTCTTGGTGCAATTGCCATTTTCTAATAGCATCAGACATGGCCAGTCGATTGCGAATTTCGTCGTAATCTGAAAACGTGTTTTCATTAGCATTGAATCCGGGTGTTTCCAGAAACACTGCCCGCCGGGCTCGGAATAAATCGAAGTGTCGTCTTCTGAGACCTGAATAAACTAGCCATATTGAAACATCTTCAGGTATAATTTTAATTCTTGGGATATCCACTAAATTGCCCCTCTCGTGTTTCCCTGCTTCTAAGTACGAAAAATAATTCGATCAATAATTAGATTCATCATTTGTTTGGTTGTAGTGGGTTACGGATATGAATACGTCCCTTTCAAGGGTGAGAGTTTACTGGGCTTTGGCGGCACAGCAGCCATCAGTACACCCTCATCCAACTGCGCCTAGCCACCTTCGCCAGGGCTTCGGCGGCAAGGCTGCGTATCCTTCTCCCTCACGGGAGAAGGTTTAGGCCAGCCCCGTAACCCCCAGCACGCACACCACCAGCAAATAGCCCAGCACCGCATAGACCCCGCCGCGGAACCACGGATAGGGAATCCGCGCCAGGCTCGGGAAGCCGGCGGGGTGGACGACGGTCAGGCGCTCGCCGATGACCGGGGTCGGGAAGGGCGTGGTCAGGGGATCGCGGACCTCGATAAAGCCGCCGCGCTCGTCGGGGACCAGCAGGATCGCGCTGTACAGGGTGGCGCCGCCGCGGCGGCTGATCTGGTGGCGGACGATCTGGGCCGGCACATGGCGGGTCTCGCCGCGGATGAACGGCAGATCGCTGCGCAGCAGATACGCGAGGCCGGTGCCGGCGAGGGCGAGGCCGATCCAGAGGAAAATCGTTTCGATGGGCGGGCGCTATCACGCTTTTGCGGGGCTGTTAAGAGCCTTGCTCCGGCGTTGTGCAGCGGACCGGAAATTCCCTTAACTATTATCTCCTATAGGCAATGCTCCCTCCGCTCGCGCGGTCGAAATCGCGTGGACGGGGGGGAGCATTTGGTGCCGTAATCTGGAGAAGACGAAGTGAATTCGAGGCCGCGAAGCTGATGCTCACCAGGATGATCGAAATTCACCAGGAATTCTGGCGGTTCAACGCCGACCGCGATCCGAAGGTCCGCGAGCTGGTTGCGCGGCAGCAGCTGCGGCTGATCGGCGAAGTGGCCCGGATTGTCGCGACGATCATGATCCCGGTGTCGCTCTATATGATCGTCAATCTCTATCTCCATGCCAGCACGCCATTTCTCGCCGCCGGGCTGTTCGGGCTGGCCGTGGTCGCCTTTATCTCGGTGCGCAATTTCCACCGGCAGAAGCACCGGTCCTTTGATTACGCCCATTTCGACGCCTCGCTGCGCATGCTGTGCGTGGAAAGTGTCATCGTCAGCCTCGCGATCAGCCTGTGCATCACCTTTCCGCTGGCGTTCGGGCAGATTCCGTTCAGCCCGGCCAGCGTGATCCTGGCGCTCGGCAGTATCGTCGTCGGCGGTTTCACCTATGGCAGCATCCCGCGCGCGCAGACCTGCGCGATCGGCGTGCTGACGCTGTCGCTGGCGATCAGCTTTTTCGCGGTCGGGGGGATTGGCGGGCTGGAGCCGGTGGCGCTGCTGCTCTTCTTCGCCGCTGCGCTCGACTCGATCTACCGCATGTGCTTCTTCAATTTCGTCAAGCGCCATATCTATGCCGCGCAGCAGAAGGAGGCGGCCGAAACGGTCAAGCTGCTGCTCAACGACTATGCCGAGCAGAGCGCCGACTGGCTGTGGGAAACCGACAGCAGCAACCGCATCGTCCGCGCGTCGGAGCGGTTCGCGACCGCTGCGGGCCGGTCGATCGACGATCTCAACGGCACCCCGATCACCGATCTGTTCGGCGAGGGCGAGGCCCGCCAGCTGCTGCTGCGGATGATCGGCGAGGGCCGGCCGGTGCGCGATCTGGAGCTGCCGATCAAGGTGCGGGGCGAAGACCATTGGTGGCGGATTTCCTGCCGGACGATGACTGCCACGAGCAGGGCAGCGAAGGCGCTGCGCGGAGCGGCGACCGATATCACCAGCGAAAAGGCGGCCAACGACCAGATCGACCGGCTGGCCCATTATGACAATCTGACCGGTCTGCCCAACCGCGCGTCGTTCAACCGCTCGATGGAGCGCGCGCTTACCCGGCTGGACGACGGGGAAAGCCTGGCCCTGCTCTATGTGGACGTCGACCGGTTCAAGGCGATCAACGACACGATGGGGCACAGCGCCGGGGACCGGGTGCTGCAGGCGGTCGGCAGCCGGCTGAAAGAAGCGATCGGGGTCGGGGATATTGCCTCGCGGCTGAGCGGCGACGAGTTCGCGGTCTGCCTGCGGGCGGTCGCGGCGGGACAGAATGTCGCTGATCTCAGCAGGGACATCGCTAGCAAGGTCTGTGCGCCATTGAGTGTCGACGGGCACAATGTCTCGATCGGCATCAGCATCGGCATCGCGCTGTCCCGCGATCCGGGCGATACCGCAGAGGATCTGCTGCAGCGCGCCGATATCGCGCTGTACCGGTCCAAGGAAAACGGGCGCGGGCAGCTGACGGTGTTCCGGCCCGAGATGCTGCAAGCGCTGCAGGACCGCAGGGCGATGGAGCTGGACCTGCAGACCGCGCTCAAGTGCAAGCAATTTGAACTGCTCTACCAGCCGCTGATCGATATCGAGACCGAGCAGACCATCGGCTATGAAGCGCTGGTCCGCTGGAATCATCCGACCAGGGGCATCATCCTGCCGAACGAATTTATCGCGGTGGCCGAGACCACCGGCACGATCGTCCAGCTGGGCGAATGGGTGATCCGGACAGCGCTGCAGGAACTGAGAAACTGGCCGCATCATCTGAGCGTTGCGGTCAACCTGTCACCGGCGCAGATGGGCAGTCCCAACCTGTTGCCCACGATCATTCATGGTCTCGCCGCGGCCGGCGTGGAGGCGCATCGGCTGGAAATGGAAATCACCGAAAATGTGATCCTGAGCCAGGACCATGCCAATATCGACCTGTTGAACAAGATCCGCTCGCTCGGGGTGCGGTTCGCGCTCGACGATTTTGGCACCGGTTACAGCTCGCTCAACTATCTGCGCAGCTTCCCGTTCGACAAGATCAAGATCGACCGGTGCTTCGTGGAGGAGATCGTCAGCCGGAAAGACTGTCAGGCGATCGTCCGGGCCGTCGCCGACCTGGCGTCGAGTCTTGGCATGGTAACGACCGCCGAGGGCATCGAATGCGAGCAGCAGCTGGCCCAGGTCAAGCGCGCGGGATGCAAGCAGGTGCAGGGGCATCTGTTCAGCAAGGCCATTCCGGCGCATGAAATCGAGGGACGGATCGTCAGGCCGCCGTCCAAATATCCCAGTCTCGACCATATTATCCGGCCGTCGAATGCCGAGGACAGCCTTCAGGAGCGCAAGATCGGATAGGCATGTCTGCCGCTGTCCGGAGACATGTTGGCCGGCCTATCAGGGGCGCCGAAACCGGCCTTGTCCGGCCTCCTTAACCGGTCGATTAAATTGCCAATTGCAACTGGTCGCCAGCAATGGCATAAGATTGCAAAAGCTGGGAGAGACGGCATGGCGACAAAATTCGCGGAAAATGTGGAAGCGGCAATCGAATCGGTCGATATATTGATCGTCGGGGCCGGTATTTCGGGCATCGGCATGGCGGTGCACCTGCGCGACAAATGTCCGAACAAGAGCTTCGCGATTGTCGAGCGGCGCGACGAGATCGGCGGCACCTGGAACCTGTTCCAATATCCCGGCATCCGCAGCGACAGCGACATGCATACGCTGGGTTTCAAGTTCGAGCCGTGGACCGAGCAAAAGTCGATCGCCGACGGGCCGTCGATCATGAACTATCTGCACCGGATCAAGGCGAAACATGATCTGGAAAAACATATCCGCTTTGGCCACAAGGTCTTGTCGGCGAGCTGGTCGAGCGAGGACGCGCGCTGGACGGTGACGGCGGAGAAATCCGACGGCAGCCAGGTTACATTATATGCCAATTTCGTCTATATGGGCGCCGGCTATTATGATTATGACAATCCCTATGATGCGCAGATCGAGGGGCTGGCAAACTTCAAGGGCGACGTAGTGCACCCGCAATTCTGGCCCAAGGATCTCGACTATTCGGGCAAGAAAGTAGTGGTGATCGGCAGCGGCGCAACCGCCGTGACGATCGTGCCGGTGCTGGCGGAGAAGGCGAGCCATGTGACCATGTTGCAGCGCACGCCGACCTGGTATGCAGCGCGGCCGTCGAAAGACTGGATCGCCAACAGCCTGCGCAAGATCATGCCCGAAAAATGGGCCTATAACATCACTCGCTGGAAAAATGTGAAGATGCAGGACCTCACGTATCGCATCGCGCGCGACAATCCGAAGAAGGTCATCGACAAGCTCGAAAAGCCGATGAAGAAAGAGCTTGGCGACAAATATGTGAAGGAAGATTACACGCCGCCCTACGGTCCGTGGGAGCAGCGACTGTGCCTGGTGCCGGATGGCGACATGTTCAAGGCGATTGCCGCGGGCAAGGCCGATCTGAAAACCGGTCATATCGAGACCGTCACCGAGAGCGGTATCAAACTGACATCCGGGGAGACACTGGACGCGGACGTGATCGTCACGGCGACGGGGCTGAAACTGGCGGTGGCCGGCAAGGTTGCCTTCTCGGTCGATGGCAAGCCGGTGCACTGGCCCGATCATTATTATTACAAGGGCTGCATGTTCTCCGACATACCCAATCTGGCGATCGTGTTCGGCTATCTCAACGCCAGCTGGACGCTGAAGGCGGATATCGTGTCCGAATATGTCTGCCGGGTGCTCAATCATATGGACGCGACCGCGACTCGAATTGCCAATCCGGTGTTGGGCAAGGAACTGGAGCAGGAGCAATTGTTCGATTTCTCGTCCGGCTATCTTCAGCGCTCGATCAACGAATTGCCGCGCAACAGCACCGCGATGCCGTGGAAGCTGAATCAGGACTATCTGTTCGACAAGAAAGTCCTGCTGACCGAGCCGGTCGACGACGGCGTGATCCGGTTTTACGGTCCCAATTCAAATCAGGCGACCGGCGACAGCGAGCCGGCGCTCGAAGCGGCGGAATAGTCGAGAGGCGGAATTCGACGACTGGTTAACCCTTTGTTTAGCCACACAAACTACTTTCCCCGCGAGGGATGAAACAATGGGTTACATGAATTCACAATATCGCACCGTGGAACCGGCCCTGATCGAGCATCGGCAGAGCTATCGCCATCAGGTCCATATCCAGCGAGCCGCCATTCGCGAGCATGGCAGGACGGCAAAGGCGGGCGAGCTGATTGATCTGTCCATCTATGGCTGCCGTGTTGCCAGCAGGACCCGTTTTGCCGAAGGCAGCCGCCTCTGGTTGCGGTTCGAGGCGAGCAGCCCGATTCCGGCCACCGCCATCTGGTGCCAGAATGGCCATATCGGTTGCCGATTCGACGACAAGCTTGATTCCGGCCTGTTTCGCCGCCTGACCCTGATCAGCGAATAGCCAATACGAACCCGTCTTGCCAACTGACATCAATGTCAGTAATAGGGCGTCATGGAAAATGAAATATTTGACGTTCTGATTGTCGGGGCCGGTCTGTCCGGTATTGGCGCAGCGGTGCATCTGACCAAAAGATGCCCCGGCAAGAGCTTTGCCATTGTCGAGACGCGTGAGCGGCTGGGCGGGACCTGGGACCTGTTCAAATATCCCGGCATCCGGTCGGACAGCGACATGTATACGCTCGGCTATAATTTCAAACCGTGGACCGCGCGCAGGGCGATTGCCGATGCCCCATCGATCCTCACCTATCTCCATGAAACGGTCGACGAATATGACCTGAAGGACCAGATCCGCTTTGGCCAGAAGGTGATCAATGCCAGCTGGTCGAGCGAAGAGGCGCTGTGGACGGTCAGCCTGCAGCACGGCGACGGTTCGCTGAGCAGCGTGAAGTGCAATTTCCTGCACATGTGCTCGGGCTATTACAGCTATGACGAGGGGCATGATCCGGACTTCCCGGGCAAGGCGGATTTTGCCGGGACGGTTGTGCACCCCCAGTTCTGGCCCGAAGGGCTGGACTATGCGGGCAAGAAAGTCGTGGTGATCGGCAGCGGCGCGACCGCCGTGACGCTGGTGCCGTCCATGGCGGATACGGCGGCGCATGTCACCATGCTGCAGCGTTCGCCGACCTATATCGTGTCGCGGCCCGGCGAGGACAAATGGGCGCTGCGGCTGCGCAAGTTCCTGCCGTCCAAGCTGGCCTATCTGCTGACTCGCTGGAAGAATGTGCTGCTCGGCCTGTTCATGTTCAATCTGGCACGCAAGAAGCCGGCGGCGTTCAAAGGGCGCCTGCTGGAGATGGTCCGCGAGGAAATGGGCCCGGACGTCAATATGGCCGATTATACGCCGAGCTATAATCCTTGGGACCAGCGCCTGTGTCTGGTGCCGGACAGCGACCTGTTCGATTCGATCAAGTCGGGCAAGGCGTCGATCGTGACGGACCATGTCGAGAGATTTACCAAAGACGGCATCCTGCTGAAATCGGGCAAGATTCTCGAGGCCGATATCATCATTACCGCCACCGGCCTGAAAATGCTGATGGGCGGCAATGCGGCCATTTCGGTCGATGGCGAGCCGGTCGATTTTAGCGAGAAAATCAACTACAAGGGCGTGATGTTCTCCGGCGTCCCCAATTTCGGCATGACCATGGGCTATACCAATGCCAGCTGGACGCTGAAGGCCGACCTGACCAGCGAATATGTCTGCCGGCTGATCAACATGATGGACCGCAAGGGCACGCCGATCGCGACCCCGACCCTGCCTGCCGGCGAGACGATGGGCACCGAGCCGATGCTCGATTTCAGCTCCGGCTATGTCCAGCGAGCGATCGCGCAGCTGCCGAAACAGGGCGACCGCAAACCGTGGCGGCTCAACCAGAATTTCCCCAAGGATATCATCAATCTGCGGCACAAGGCGGTGGATGACGGGGTGATTGTTTTTTCGAAGCCTGTCGCTGTGACGGACGGGCGGCGGGAGCCGGAGGTCATTGCAGCCGAATAGGCGCTCGCGCTTGGCACCATCTCTGGCTATAGCGATCAAATGACTGATTTTAAGGCATTGATCGAGGCCGATACCGGCCAGACCGCGCGCTCCATCCAGATCCTGGATACGGGCAATTTCGAAGACTGGCTGAAAGGGCAACCGGATTCTATCCGGGCGATGGTCACGGCCTGCCAGTTTTCCGGCAAGCCGGACACGTTCCTGCTGCTTCCCCGCGTCGGCACCAGGAGCGATGACAAGACGGTCGCCGACGATTTTTCGGTGGTGGCCGGCGTCACGGACCATGACAAGCTGGATTCCTGGTCGCTGGCCAGGCTCGGCAGCGGCCTGCCCGAAGGCAGATATCGCCTGCACGAGACCAGCGCCAAGGGCACGCTGTTCGGCTGGCTGATCGCGCAGCACGAATTTGACCGATACAAGGAATTGCCCGACCGGCAGGGGCCGAGCGTGCTGCTGGTCGGCGACGCGATCGCCCAGAAGGACGAGGCGGTGCGGCAGGCGGAGGCGACCGCCATGGTCCGCGACATGGTCAACACCCCCGCTGCCGACATGGGGCCGGACAGGCTGGAAGAGATCGTCGACAAGCTGGCCGAGAAACATGGCGGCGAACTGAAGGTGACTCGCGGCGACACGCTGGAAGAACATTTCCCGATGATTCACGGCGTCGGCAAGGCCGCGATGCGCGCCCATGCGCCGCGCCTGATCGAGCTGAAATGGGGCAAGGCCGACCATCCGAAGATCGCCATCGTCGGCAAGGGCGTCTGCTTTGACAGCGGCGGGCTGTCGATGAAGACCGGTGCCGGCATGCTGCTGATGAAGAAGGATATGGGCGGCGCGGCGCACGCGATCGCGCTGGCCCGCATGGTGATGGAGGCCGGGCTGCCGGTCAGGCTGCACCTGCTGGTGCCGGCGGTTGAAAATGCGATCGATGGCAATGCGCTGCGGCCCGGCGACATATTGAACAGCCGCAAGGGGCTGACCGTCGAGGTGACCAATACCGATGCCGAGGGCCGGCTGGTGCTGGGCGACGCGCTGACTCTGGCGGGCGAGAGCGAGCCGGAACGGATCATCGATTTCGCGACGCTGACCGGCGCAGCGCGGGTGGCGCTGGGGCCGGATCTGCCGGCGATGTTCTGCGACGACCGCGAAATGGCCGACGGGCTGCTGCAGGCGGGCGAGGTGGAAAGCGATCCGCTGTGGCAGATGCCCTTGTGGTCGGGCTATGATTCGATGCTGAGCAGCCCGATCGCCGATTGCGTGAACAGCGCGGCGGGCGGCTTTGCCGGCTGCATCACGGCGGCGCTGTTCCTGAAGAAATTCACCCCGGAAACCGTGCCCTGGGCGCATTTCGACACGTTCGCCTGGCGACCGACGGCCAAGCCGGGGCGGCCGATGGGCGGCGAAGCGCTGGGGCTAAGGGCGAGCTGGCTCTATTTGCGGGAACGATACGGGGCGTAGGGAAGGTTTTTGCCCGGTATGGCCGCTCCGGCGCTTATGACCTGCAACGGACTATTTGCCCCAGCCGCCGAGCGATCTGGCGACCAGCCGCAGGTAGAAAACGTGGAGTCCGACGCATAGCAGCGCAACGCAAGCGATCGCCGGAATGACGAGGCCTTCCTCACCGGGTCTTGGCGTGAGCATGAGGGAAGCGACGACCATCACACCAAGTACGAAGGCGAGCAAAGCCGGGAAAAATGCGAGCGCGAAGCGGCGCGGCGCGGTTCTGATCACCGTGCCGTCGAGCAGCCATTGCATCGGCAATGTCGTTTCGCTGCGATAGCGGGCATCGGCACGACGCGACATTTCAACCATCACAATGATCGCCACGATCGAGATAATAGACTGGAGCATCCTGCAGGCCCTCTGTGTCTTCTTATTTTATATATATCCCCGGTTTTTTGCAACCAGATGCGGACGGCCCTTCGAACGCCAGGCCGGTTGAGCGGACCCTGTGAAGAACGGCCGCACGCCTGTTGTCATGCCTAAAAATCCGGCGGTCCGCGGTGTCGGGGTGCACCGCAGCGCACCCCGGTCCACCTACAGCCCGTCGAGGCCCTTGCTGACCAGGATATTCACCGCCACACGGCGGTTCTGCGCCTTGCCCTGCGGGGTGTCGTTGCTGGCCAGCGGATCGGCTTTCGCCATGCCGGTGGGGGTCAGCATGCGGTAGGGCTTCCAGCCGCACTGCTGCTGGATATAGTTGACCACGCGGCCGGCGCGTTTCTCGCTGAGCTGCTGGTTGAGCTCGTCGCTTCCGGTCGAATCGGTATAGCCGACGACCAGCAGCAACGCATTGTCCATTGCTTCGGCGGCCTGGGCGGTGGCGCACAGATCGGCCTTGCCCCGTTCGGACAGGACCGCCTTGCCGGTGTCGAAATTGACGTTGGTTGTGCCCTTGACATTATATTGATCGATATCGCCCATGCGGCCGCGCAGCGCCTCGGTCGCCGCGGTCTGCTCGGCAAAGCCCTGGGCGGTGCCGTTGTGGATCATATTGGCGGTCTTGAGATCGCTGTTGCGCAGGCTGATCTGGCTCGCGACCAGTTCGCCGCCGGCTTGCACCGTCTCGACCGAGACCGGCAGACCGTTGAGCAGCGCATCGGTGGCCAGCGTTTCCCGGCCCAGGCCGAGGAAACCCTTGCTGGCCTTGATCCGGGTGGCATCGTTGAGAGCAATGACGGTCCGGTTGCCGTCGTCGCTGGTGATCTGCAAGCGGCTGGCGTCGCGCGCGGAGATAATGCCTTCGATCTCCGGCCCTGCGGGCGCCGCTGCCAGATCCAGTTCCGGTTCCGCATAGGGCGTGTCCTGCTGCCCGGAGACAATTATGTCCTCTCTGGCTTCCTGTTGCGCGGCGGCACCGGCGGGGGTCATCAGCGCGAGCGCGCCGAGCAGCACGCCTTTGGTCTGTGCGGGGGAAAGGTTGTTCATCGTCTTGCTCCTTCAAATGGGCCGGACGGGGGCTGTCCGGCAATGTCTCGCATGAACCCCATGAGTGGTCAGGCTATTATTGCTGGTCGATGAACATGGGCGCCGCTGGAGGTCCAAGCGGGGGTGACCCGGGCCTTTGGCGCGGCGAACAGTTCTGCAGAGGGCGCCTGATCCTCATGGAAAAGGCCGAAAGGGACCGGCGAGGGGGACGCGGCGTGGCACGGCGAGGGGGGCGATTTCCGGTGGCCGGGCAGTGACCGGCGGCCGATTGCGGAGCCCTTCTATTTTTTTTCTGACCTATTGAAATCTGGCTGCGCGTTACCATCGGAACGCCAATTAACGCGTTATATTTGCAACAGAAAATAGATGTTTTGTCTGGAACCCCGGTTGTTCATTGAGGCGCAAGGTGCGTTTCCTATGTCCCGTCTTGCCCCCAACTGGCAAATTTAAACAAAAGGATATGTTATGAAAAAGAGCATTTTGGCATTAGCAGTGACAAGCGTATTTGTTGCGACGCCGGCGTTTGCTCAGGACGCGACCCCATTCACTGGCCCCTATGTCGGAGGCGTCCTCGGCGTCGACAGCGTCGAGCTCGAATCCAATGGTCTGGACGGCAATGACAAGGGCACAATATATGGCGGCGTGATCGGCTATGATATGAATCTCGGCGGCGTGATCGTTGGTCTTGAAGGTGAATATACCGAATCGGAAGCCAGCGAGTCGCAGCGCAATATCCTGACCGCCGGCGACAAAGCCAGCCTGAACGCCGGACGCGATCTTTATGCAGGCGCGCGTGTCGGTTACCAGATCGACCCGAACGCCATGCTGTACGTCAAGGGCGGCTATACCAACGCCAAGGCGAAATTGTCCTATGACGACAATGCCGGCAATGCCTTCTCCGTCTCCGACAAGCTTGACGGATATCGCGTCGGTGGCGGACTGGAAGCCTCTGCGAACAATATGTTCGTGCGTCTGGAATATCGCTATTCCGATTATGGCAAATATGAAACCAGCTCGCTGGTCCCCAATATCGACACATCGCGCCATCAGGGCGTGGTCATGGCGGGCCTCCGTTTCTAAAACGGAATGCGCGAACGCAGGGTAATTCCTGCCAGGCTTAAGGAAACCGGGGGCTCCGTGCCTCCGGTTTTTTCATTGTCAGGCGCAGTGCTGGGCCGGGCGGCATGGATTGCAAAACCTTATCTGTTCCACGGTCGAGCGGATCGTTGCGTGTTCAGGTTCGGATTTCTTCATGGCGGGCCCGGCCGACCCAGCAAAAGCCAAAATGCAGGCCGAGACATCAGGCTTCCGCGACACCGCTTGATTAACCGCCCCCGGGTCGTCTAAAGGCGGTCGATTGTCACAGCTTTGCAACAGGGCGCACAAGCCGCAGAGCAACGGGCATTTTTACGCTATTGGGATTCTGGACGCATGGATATGGAAACTGCAGATACGGGCGCGCACGCGAAATTCGTGCTGAACGGGCCGGAAGGGCAATTCGACCCCCGGACCACCGCGCATCGCGGCGACCTGGCGGACATCGCTTTGGCCGGCAAGATGTTTGCGCCGCACTATGCCGAACCGATGCCGATGCGCTGTTCCGCCCCCAAGGCGATGCTCCGCAAGCAGAGCGGCAAGGATCATGAAGCGATTTCCGAACTGCTGCATGGCGAGGATTTTTACGTGCTCGATATCGCCGGCGACTGGGCCTGGGGCTATTGCGGCCATGACAGCTATGTCGGCTATGTGCCGGTCCATGCGCTGCAGCACCGCAAGAAGACGCCGGAGCCGACCCATCTGGTGTCGGCGCGCGCGGCGCTGATCTTCATCGAGCCGGATTTCAAGTCGGGCGTGATGAAGCGGCTGCCGATGGGCGCGCGGATTGCCTGCGGCGAACCCAGCGAATGCGGCTCCTATCTGAAGACCGGCAAGGGCTTTGTCCATGTCCGCCATGTCCAGCCGATCGGCACCAAGGTGGTGTTCGACGGCAGCAACGGGACGGCGGCTCTGGCCGAGCAGCTGATCGGCGCGCCCTATCTGTGGGGCGGGCGCAGCGGCGACGGGCTGGATTGTTCGGGCCTGGTCCAGATGATCCTGATGCTGACCGGCATGGCCGCGCCGCGTGACAGCGACCAGCAGCAGGCGGCGCTGGGCGAGGAGATCGGCGAGGGCGAGGAATTGCGCCGCGGCGATCTGGTATTTTTCCCGAATCATGTTGGCCTGATGGTCGACAAGGAACGGATCATTCACGCCGGTTCGCACCGGATGCAGGTGGCGATCGAGCCGCTCGCCGATGTGGTGGCCCGCTATGCGGCTGACCATGATCAGCCGGTGCTGGCGCGCAAACGGCTGTCCTGAGGCTGACTATGACGAAGACGATCTTTATCGACGGTGCCGTGGGCACGACCGGGCTGGAAATTGCCGAGCGGCTGTCCGGGCGGGAAGAATTTTCGCTGGTCCAGCTGCCGGAAGCGGAGCGCAAGGATCCGGCGGCGCGGCGGGCGGCGATCAACGAGAGCGATTTTGTCATCCTCTGCCTGCCCGATGATGCGGCGATCGAAGCGGTGGCGATGGTCGACAATGACCGCACGCGGATCATTGACGCCTCGACCGCGCACCGCACCGCCGAGGGCTGGGCCTATGGCTTTGCCGAATTTCGCGACGGCCAGCGTGAGGCAATCGCCAATGCGCGCTTTGTTTCCAACCCCGGCTGCTATCCCACCGGCTTTCTGGCGCTGGTGGCGCCGCTGATCGCCGGCGGACTGCTGCCGGCAGACTGGCCCTATGTGATGAACGCGGTGTCGGGCTATTCCGGTGGCGGCAAGGCGCTGATCGAGCGCTTTGCGGCGGAACCCGATCTGGCGTTCCGCGCCTATGGTTTGAGTCTGGATCACAAGCATCTGGCGGAAATGAAGCGCCATGGCGGCCTGACCCATGATGTCATCTTCGCGCCGTCGGTGATCCGCGCCTTTCGCGGGATGCTGGTCGATATCCCGCTGCATCTCGGAGCGATCGGATCGGTGACTGCCGAGCAGCTGCTGGAAGAACTGAGCGATTTTTACGCCGGTTCGAAGATCGTTTCGGTCGAGGGCAGGGGCGAGCGGACGGAACTGCTGATCAGCGAGAATGACGCGGCCACCGACAAGCTTGAGCTGTTTGTCTGCGGCAACGCCGGCGGCTATCACGCCCGGCTGATCGCGCGGCTCGACAATCTCGGAAAGGGTGCGTCGGGTGCTGCGGTGCAGAATCTCAACATCATGGCCGGGCTCGACGAAACCGCAGGCTTGCGGCTCTAGCGACGTAGAGAACGGGCCTTTACCTGGGTCGGCCGCTGTCATTTGCAGGAGCCGAAGGCGGGACGGCAAACCAGACCGTCTTAACGTCAGCCGTCTGACGTTCGTCCTGAGCCTGTCGAAGGACACTTCACGCCGATAGGTGCGCTTCGACAGGCTCAGTGCGAACGGAACAGACGAGGGAAGGTGCAGCGAACTTCATTTCCCGGTCTTCAGGCTTTCCCCTACTCGGCTGCTGCTTCGGCCCTGTCAGGGCGCAGGCTGAGTCCGGCGCGCCCGCTGCGGAACGAGCTGAACCAGGTCAGCGGATTGAGCGAGGTCGTGCCGTCGAGCGAGAAGGTGATGAATTCCGCCCGGCCGCCGATATTTTCCCACGGGATCGGACCGCCCAGGCCCAGCGGGCTGGAGACCCGGCTGTCGGCGCTGAGATCGCGGTTGTCGCCCAGCAGATAGACCTGGCCTTCCGGAATCTGCACCGGCGCCACATCATCGGTATATTGCGGGCCGAGATCGATAATATTGTAGCTGACACCATTGGGCAGCGTTTCGCGCAGGATCGGCAGGTTGCACACCGCATTGCCGTCGGCATCGACGCCGCGGGCACCCGGAAATTCTTGCGGGTTGCAAGGATTGTTGGCGTCGATAGGCACCTGAAGGTCTGGCTGGACGTCCTGGCGGACGGCCACACCGTTGAGGAACACCTGGCCGCCGCGCAGTTCGATCGTGTCGCCGGGCAGGCCGATCACCCGCTTGATATAGTCGCTGCTCTGGTCCCGCGGGGTCAGGATCACGACGTCGCCGCGTTCCGGCATCTTGCCGAACAGACGGCCCGATACGCGCGGCACGATATGGAAGGTGGGCGAAACCCAGGACCAGCCATAGGCATATTTGCTGACGATCAATCGGTCGCCGACCAGCAGGCCGGGCATCATCGAAACCGAGGGGATATAGAAGGGCTTGGCGACCAGGCTGTGAAAGGCCAGGACCGCCAGCAGCAGCAGGGCAATGCTCTTGATCTCGCCGATCCAGTCGGTCTTTTCCTTTTCGGGTTTGTCGCTGGTCTTGCTGTCGGCGGTATTATCGAGTGCCATATTTCTGTCTCTGGTTTCCTGGTCCATGCGACGCGCGGTCCTAAAGCGGGTGGGCTTCAATGATCACGAATGCCTGTGCCCATGGATGATCGTCGGTGAGTGTGAGATGAACAAAGGCCTCATATCCTGCCGGAGTCAGCGCGTCGAGGCGTTTTTTGGCGCCGCCGGTCAGGGCCAGCGTTGGGGCGCCGCTTTTGGCATTGATGACGCCGATATCCTTCATGAACACGCCGGCGCGGAAACCGGTGCCGACCGCCTTGGAATAGGCTTCCTTGGCGGCGAAGCGCTTGGCGTAGGTGCCTGCCTTGGTGAACGGCCGTCGTGCCGCCTTGGCGCGTTCCAGCTCGGTGAACACGCGCATCTCGAAGCGCTCGCCAAAGCGGTCGAGCGAATTCTGGATGCGCTCGATATTGCACAGGTCGGAGCCGAGGCCGATGATCATTTTCGACGCCCGTCATGTTCGGATGCTGCTAAAATGAAACGAAAAATCATCCAACCCAACCCAAAGATCATGACACCGAAGGCTAGCATTGCACCGACGTACCCCAAAAAGTCCCAATCAATTGGTTGCTCACGCGACAGACCATCCCAAAAATTGATCCCCACAATCAACGCAAACCAAAAGGGTAATAGATAGAAAATCAATTTTGTGCGTGACCACATGCGCCGGATATTGCCTGGCTTTTCCATCACCGGGCATCATCCATTAATGCGCGCATCTGTTTGATGCTGCCGTCGAGGCCGCTGAAAATCGCCTCGCCGATCAGGAAATGGCCGATATTCAGTTCCTTGAGCTGAGGGATTGCGGCAATCGGGATGACATTGTCGAAGGTCAGACCGTGTCCGGCATGCGGTTCAATGCCGTTTTTTGCCGCCAGCGCCGCGGCATCGGCGATCCGGCGCAATTCGGCTTCACGCTCGCTGCCGACCAGCTCGGCATAACGACCGGTATGAAATTCGACCACCGGCGCGCCGAGGCGGATGGCGGCCTCGATCTGGCGGGGGTCGGGTTCGATGAACAGGCTGACGCGGATATTCGCTTCTTTTAGCTGGCCGACAAAATCAGCCAGGCGATTATGCTGGCCCGCGGCGTCCAGTCCGCCCTCGGTGGTCCGTTCCTCGCGATTTTCCGGGACGATACAGGCGGCGTGCGGCTTGTGGCGCAGGGCGATGGCCAGCATCTCGTCGGTCGCCGCCATTTCCAGATTGAGCGGGATTGTGAGGCTGTCCATCAGCACCGTCAGATCATCGTCGCGGATATGGCGCCGGTCCTCGCGCAGATGGGCGGTGATACCGTCGGCGCCGGCTTCGGCTGCCATCAGCGCCGCGCGCACCGGCTGCGGATGATCGCCGCCGCGGGCATTGCGGATGGTGGCAACATGGTCGATATTGACGCCAAGGCGAAGCGGATGCTGGCTTGTCGTGGTCACGCCGCTGGTGTTTCCGCGCGGCTGCCCGGCTTGATTGCAGGAATCGCTGCCAGTTCGGGGGGCAGGTCATCGGCGGCATAAGAAGGCACGTCGAGCGTCACCAGCGGAAAGAAAGGGACGTCAAATTGCGCGGCGCCATTTGACCGGTCGATCAGGGCACCGGCGGCAATGACCTCGCCGCCCGCGTCGCGGATCGCCTGGATGGCTTCGCGAGATGACAGGCCGGTGGTCACCACATCTTCCATCATCAATATTTTCTGGCCGGGTTCCAGACGGAAGCCGCGGCGCAGTTCGAAAGTGCCTTCGGGCCGCTCCAGAAACAGCGCGTCGAGATCGAGCGCCCGGCCCATTTCATGACCGATGATCACGCCGCCCATTGCCGGCGAGACCACGACATCGATCGAACGGCGGATATTTCCGGGCAGTTTGTCGGCCAGGGCCGAGGCAATCCGCGCCGCGCGTTTCGGGTTCATCAGCAGCCGGGCGCATTGCAGATATTGGGCACCGTGGCGACCGGATGACAGAATGAAATGCCCTTCCAGCAGGGCATCGCTGGCCCGGAATTCGGCTAAAATCTCTTCTTCGGTCACTCTTTCATCCCGCCTTATGGTCCATGGTCCTGTCCAAATGGGCATGTTGCCACCGCAATGCCAGATAAATTAAAGCCAAAAAACTGAAAAAATATCTATTCGGTAGCTTGAGGCTTACGGCAACCATGCCTATAAGCCGCCCCAATCGGACTATATCCAGGCCGGGCTCGCTGATTCCATATGGTGTGTCATTGCCGGAAAACTACCGAAACTTGGGGTAAGATAGGGTTGAGCGATATATGACTCATTTTTTGAAAGCTTGGATTCTGGCGATCGGCCTGATTCTCACGCCGACGGCATTGTCGGCGCAGGAAGCCTTGCCGGCAGCGCCCGTCGTTGATCCGGCTGCAGCGAGCGCGGTGGAATCGGCAGACGCCCCGGCAGCGGCCGAAGCGACCGCATCCGGACTGGATCCTGCTCTTTATACACCGATGAAGCCGACTCCCGGCATCGGCATGCCGGTCGATGGCAATATCGATTTTCAGCAGCAGTTCAGCCCGACCGGTGAAACAGCACACTGGATCAACAGTGCAATTCTGGTGCCGATGATGGTGGGCGTGAGCCTTGTCGTTCTCGGCCTGTTGTTCTGGGTCGTTGTGCGGTTCCGCCGTGGTGCCAACCCCGAGCCATCGAAAACAACGCATAATACGTTCATCGAAATCATCTGGACGGTCATCCCAGTCTTGATCCTCGTGGTCATCGCGGTGCCGTCGATCAGCCTGCTGGCCCGGCAGTTCGAGCCGGCACCGGAAGATGCGCTGACCGTGAAGGTTACCGGATATCAGTGGTATTGGGGCTACAGCTATCCTGACAATGGCGATTTCGAAATCATTTCCAACATGCTGTCGGAAGAAGAAGCGGCAGCGCGCGGCGAACCGCACCAGCTCGCAGCCGACAACCGGATGGTTATTCCGGTGGGCAAGCCGGTCAAACTGCTGATCACCGCAGCCGACGTCATTCACAGCTTTGCCATTCCTTCGGCCTGGTTCAAGCTCGACGCGGTGCCGGGACGGATCAATGAAAAGGTTCTTCAGATCGACCGCGAAGGCGTTTATTACGGCCAGTGCTCCGAGCTTTGCGGTGCGCGTCACGGCTTCATGCCGATCACGGTTGAGGTCCTTTCGCAGGAAAAATTCGACAACTGGGTGCGCGCCAATGGCGGCACGTTGAAAGGCGAGGCGGCGATGAATGAAGTCAGCGCTGAAGGCCGCGGTGCCGCGGAAGAAACCTCGACCGTTGTCGCGCCGGAGATGGTCCCGGCATCTGATTCCACTGGAGCGACCGCACCGTCCGCTTCCGCGCCAGTTACGCAATAAGGGTAAGTGCAATGACAACAATCACAGCAGATGGCCATATCGACGATCACGCGCATGACGCGGATCACAAGCCAGCCTTTTTCCAGCGCTGGTTCATGTCGACCAACCACAAGGATATCGGTACACTTTACCTGATTTTCGCTATCGTTGCGGGCATCATTGGCGGCGCAATTTCCGGTCTGATGCGGCTTGAGCTGGCAGAGCCCGGCATTCAATATCTGCAGATGTGGGCGACCGCCCACAATGGCATGATGGGCGGCGGCGAAGCATCGCTGGATGAGGCCTATCACCTGTGGAACGTGCTGATTACCGCGCACGGCCTGATCATGGTCTTCTTCATGGTGATGCCGGCAATGATCGGCGGCTTCGGCAACTGGTTTGTGCCGCTGATGATCGGCGCGCCCGACATGGCCTTCCCGCGGATGAACAATGTCAGCTTCTGGCTGCTGGTTCCCGCCTTCCTGCTGCTGTTCGGTTCGACTTTCGTTCCGGGTGGTACCGGCCTTGGTGCCGGCACCGGCTGGACCGTCTACGCGCCGCTGTCGACCAGCGGTTCGGCTGGTCCGGCAGTGGATATGGCCATTCTGTCGCTCCACCTTGCTGGCGCATCTTCCATTCTCGGTGCGATCAACTTCATCACCACCATCTTCAACATGCGTGCGCCGGGCATGACCCTGCACAAAATGCCTTTGTTTGTCTGGTCGGTTCTGGTTACCGCCTTCCTGCTGTTGCTGTCGCTGCCCGTGCTTGCTGCCGCGATCACGATGCTGCTGACCGACCGCAATTTCGGCACGACCTTCTATGATGCCGCAGGCGGTGGCGATCCGGTGCTCTACCAGCATCTGTTCTGGTTCTTCGGTCACCCGGAAGTCTATATCATGATCCTGCCCGGTTTCGGCATGATCAGCCATATCGTCTCGACCTTCAGCCGCAAGCCAGTGTTCGGCTATCTCGGCATGGCCTATGCCATGGTAGCGATCGGCGTCGTCGGCTTCGTGGTCTGGGCGCACCATATGTTCACCACCGGCATGTCGGTTAACGTGAAAATGTATTTCACCGCAGCGACGATGGTGATCGCGGTGCCGACCGGCATCAAGATCTTCTCCTGGATCGCGACCATGTGGGGCGGGTCGATGACGTTCAAGACGCCGATGATGTGGGCGCTTGGCTTCATCTTCATGTTCACCGTGGGCGGCGTGACCGGTGTTGTGCTGGCCAATGGCGGCATCGACGACAACCTGCATGACACTTATTATGTGGTTGCTCACTTCCACTATGTGCTGTCGCTGGGTGCAGTTTTCTCGATCTTCGCCGGCTTCTACTACTGGTTCCCGAAAATGTCGGGCCGGATGTACAACGAACTGCTGGGGCAGCTCCATTTCTGGATCTTCTTCATCGGCGTGAACATCCTGTTCTTCCCGCAGCATTTCCTCGGCCAGCAGGGCATGCCACGGCGCTATGCCGACTATCCGGAGCAGTTCGCTTACTGGAACCAGATCAGCTCGATCGGCTATGCCGTGATGCTGGTCGGCGTGCTGATCTTCTTCGTCAACATCGGCTACTCGCTGCTGGCGGGACGCAAGGCAGTAGGCAATTACTGGGGTGAAGGCGCAACGACGCTGGAATGGACCCTGTCCAGCCCGCCGCCGTTCCACCAGTTCGAAACCCTGCCGCAGATCAAGTGATCTGAGGTCCAGTCGAAGGCTTGGATAGCAATATGACCATCGCGTCACACAGAATAGACGGTTTGGCCAGCGCAAAAGATCTCTTTGCGCTGACCAAGCCGCGCGTGATGTCGCTGGTCATTTTTACCGCGCTCTGCGGATTGCTGGCGGCGCCGGGATCGATCCATCCGGTGATCGGCTTTACCGCGATCCTCGCGATCAGCCTGGGGGCAGGGGCTTCGGCCGCGCTCAACCAGTGGTATGAATCCGATATCGATGCGGTCATGAAACGGACCAGCCAGCGGCCGCTGCCCGCCGGGCGGATGGACCGCGAAACCGCGCTGCATTTCGGCATCGGCCTGTCGGTCTTTTCGGTGCTGCTGATGGGCGTTGCGGTCAACTGGTTCAGCGCTGCCTTTCTGGCCTTTTCGATCTTTTTCTACGCCGTGGTCTATACCATCTGGCTGAAGCGCAGCACGCCGCAGAATATCGTGATCGGCGGAGCCGCGGGAGCCTTTCCGCCAGCGATCGGCTGGGCTGCGGTGACCGGCGACGTGACGCTGATGCCGGTGTTGCTGTTCTCGATCATCTTTTTCTGGACGCCGCCGCATTTCTGGGCGCTGGCGCTGTTCGTCAACAGCGATTATTCCAAGGCCGGTGTGCCGATGATGCCGGTGGTTGCCGGTCGCCGGTCGACCCGCCACCAGATTTTCGGCTACAGCCTGGTGCTGGCCGCCGTCGCCGTCGCGCCGTTCGTGCTCGGCCTGGCCGGCGCGATCTATGGTGGCTCTGCGATCGTGCTGAGCGGCATATTTTGTGCGCTTGCCTGGCAGGTTGCCCGCAGCAAGACATCGGAGCCAAAAGACATGGCGGCCGAGAAGCGTCTGTTCAAATTCTCGATTCTCTATCTGTTTGCGCTGTTCGCAGCCCTTGTTGCCGACCGGATGATCCTGGCATGAGCGAAATCGATCCCAACAAGGCACCGATGAGCCCCGAAGAGCAGCGTGCCTATCAGGCCCGGCAGAAGCAGCGTGCGGTGATCATGGCCGGCCTGCTGATGTTCATGGTTGTGCTGTTTTATCTGATCACCATCGTCAAGATCGGGTCCGGTAGCTGATGGCAACGGCGAGCAGTTCCCTCTCCAGCAAGAACCGGCGCAGCGGCATGATGGCGGCGCTGATGGGGCTGGGCATGCTCGGCATGGGCTTCGCCGCCGTGCCGCTCTATGAGGTTTTCTGCCGCGTTACCGGCTATGCCGGCACCACCCAGCGGGTGGGCGAAGCGGAGGCGGCCACGGTCAAGAGCACCACCCGGGTGATGTCGATCCGGTTCGATTCCAACGTCAATTCCGCGCTGCCCTGGTCATTCAAGCCGGAGCAGGCCGTCGACCATGTCACCGTCGGCGCCCGCGACATGGCGATTTTCCTGGCGACGAACAACAGCGACAAGCCGGTTATGGGGACCGCAACCTTCAATGTGACGCCCCTGCTGGCAGGCCAATATTTCAACAAGATCCAGTGTTTCTGCTTCAGCGAGCAATTGCTCGAACCGGGGCAGACGGTACGGATGCCTGTGCTTTACTATGTAGACCCGGCGATACTGGACGACCCGGAAACAAAAGATATCAAGGAAATTACGCTTAGCTACACCTTTTATCGCGCGGCGGACGACCAGGCAGTAGACGCCGCCAAAGGCGATAGCTAAGAGAAATTCGAGACAAGGTTAGGGAAATATTATGGCCGGTGCCAAAAATCATGATTATCACATCTTGCCGCCAGACATCTGGCCTCTGGTCGGGTCGTTTTCCGCCTTTGCCATGGCCATTGGCGGTGTCCGCTGGATGCATGATATGGCGCATGGCGGACTCATCTTCGCTATTGGTACGGTTGCGGTCGCGCTGACCTTTTTCTCCTGGTGGTCGAACGTGATCAAGGAAGCCCATGCGGGTGACCATACGCCAGTGGTGCAGCTGCATCTGCGCTATGGCATGATCCTGTTCATCGCTTCGGAAGTCATGTTCTTTGTCGGCTGGTTCTGGGCCTGGTTCGATTTCTCGCTGTTCCCCCAGCCGATTGAAATCGTCGATGGTGTCGTCACCAACTATATCGGCCAGGACGGTGCTGCGGCCTTGCTGCAATGGCCGCCCAAGGGAATCGAGGTCCTCAACGCCTTTGAATTGCCGCTGCTCAACACGATGATCCTGCTCTGCTCGGGCACGACCGTCACCTGGGCCCATCATTCGCTGATCCACGGTGACCGCAAGGGCCTGAAAACCGGCCTGTGGCTGACAATTCTGCTGGGTGCGCTGTTCTCGTGCATTCAGGCTTATGAATATAGCGTGGCGCCGTTCCCGTTTGCCGGCATCAACTATAGCTCGGCTTTCTACATGGCGACCGGTTTCCACGGTTTCCACGTTCTGGTCGGCACGATCTTCCTGATCGTCTGCCTGGTGCGGACCTACAAGGGTCACTTCACCCCGCAACAGCATTTCGGCTTTGAAGCGGCAGCCTGGTACTGGCATTTTGTCGATGTCGTCTGGCTGTTCCTGTTCATCGTCGTCTACGTCTGGGGCGGCTGGGGCGCACCGGTCCACTAGGCCATCGCGTTGACCGAAACCCAAAATAAGAAAGGGCAGCCGGAGGTTCTTCCCGCTGCCCTTTTTGGTCTTTGTCCCCGATGCGGGCAAAAGACGCTGTTCGCCCATCTGACCCGATTCTCGGACACATGCCGAAGCTGCGGCCTAGATTTCAGCCAGTATAATGTCGGCGACGGTCCCGCGGCTTTCCTGACCCTGATCGTTGGCGCGGTCATTCTCGGACTGGCGCTGGCGGTGGAAGCCAATCTTCATCCGCCGATATGGGTACATATCTTGCTCTGGGTACCGCTCACTGTGGCTGCAGTAACCGGCTCGCTCCGGGTGTCGAAAGCGATATTGCTGATTCTGGAGCATCGCAATGATGCCCGCGAAGGCAGTATCGAGGGCGGTGATGGCCGATGAGCAAGCGGCTGCCGATATTTGTTACCATCCTGGTGCTGGCAGCGGTCGCCACCATGATCGGTTTGGGCGTGTGGCAGTTGCAACGGGCGGAATGGAAAAACGGGCTGCTCGAGACATATGCCGCCGCATCCGACATGCCACCAATAGCCTATCCCGCGGTCCCGGATCCGGCCAATGCACCCTATTTCCGAAAATCCAGCGTCAATTGTCTGGAAGTGGTGGGATGGCGAGCCACCAGCGGGCGCAGTGCCGATGGCCAGTCAGGCTGGGCGCATATCGCCCAGTGCCGAACCGCCGGGGCAGAAGGTCCGGGTGCGCAAGTGGTGGCGGGATGGTCGGAGCGGCCGGATGATCCGCAATGGGATGGCGGCGTGGTCAACGGAGTCATCGCCCCCGACAGCCAGAATGTCATCCGTCTGGTAGCCACGGAGCCCGTCGCCGGCCTGCAGCAAAGCCAGCCGCCCGCGCTGGAGGACATTCCCAACAATCACCTCTCCTATGCGGTGCAGTGGTTCCTCTTCGCCGGGATCGCGCTGGTGATTTTCCTGCTTGCCCTGCGTGGTCGCAACAAGGGCGTTGCCCAATCCGCAAACTTGTCCTAACCCGCTCGCCATCATGGATTATATCTCTACCAGAGGCGCTGCGCCCGCACTGAATTTTGAACAAGTCACCCTTGCCGGTCTGGCGGGCGACGGCGGTCTTTATCTGCCGCAATCCTGGCCGTCCTTCAGCAAGGACGAAATTGCCGCGATGGCTGGGCTTTCCTATGTCGAGGTCGCGGTCCGGGTGATGCAGCCCTTCGTCGGCGACGCGCTCGACGAGGCGGAACTGCGCGAAACGTGCGAGCAGGCCTATGGCCGCTTTGCCCATGCAGCGGTGACGCCGCTGGTCCAGCTCGACGGACGGCAATGGCTGCTGGAACTGTTCCACGGGCCAACGCTGGCCTTCAAGGACGTTGCGCTGCAACTGCTCGGACTGTTGTTCGAGAAATTTCTTGCGCGGCAGGACAAGCATCTGACCGTGGTCGGCGCGACCTCCGGCGACACCGGATCGGCAGCGATTGACGCGCTGGCTGGCCGCGACAAGGTCGATATCTTCATGCTGCATCCTGATGGCCGGATTTCCGACGTGCAGCGGCGGCAGATGACCACGGTGCTTACACCCAATGTCCACAATATCGCGATCGACGGCAGTTTCGACGATGCCCAGGCGATGGTGAAGCGGATGTTCGCGGACCGGGAAGTGACCGACCGCTTCTCGATATCGGCGGTCAACTCGATCAACTGGGCGCGGCTGATGGCGCAGATCGTCTATTATTTCTTTGCCGCCAGCCAGCTGGGGGCACCGCATCGCAGGGTGGCCTTTTCGGTACCAACCGGAAATTTCGGCGATGTCTTTGCCGGCTATGTGGCGGCGCGCATGGGCCTGCCGATCGAACGGCTGATCGTCGCGACCAATGTCAACGACATCCTGCACCGGGCGCTGAGCGCGGGTGACTATTCGACCGGCTCGGTAACCCCGACCGCAGCGCCATCCATGGATATCCAGGTAAGCAGCAACTTCGAACGCTTGCTGTTCGACCTCGAAGGTCGGGACGGCGGCAAGACGGCGGCGCGGATGGCCGGTTTTGAACAGAGCCACAAGATGCTTCTTGAACCCGCCATGCGGGAAGCCGCAGCGGGCATTTTTACCAGCCACCGCGTCAGCGCCGACGATATGGCGCTGGCGATGCGCTGGGCGCAGCAGCATGCCGGCCAGATTATCGACCCGCACAGCGCCATTGGTCTGTCGGCGGCGCAAAATGCCGATCTTGATCCGGCGGTTCCGGTAGTAACGCTGGCCACCGCTCATCCGGCCAAATTCCCCGATGCCGTGGAACGTGCGACCGGTGTCCGTCCGTCCCTGCCGCGCCGGGTTGGCGACCTGTTTGACCGGGAAGAAAAATATACGAAACTGGCGGGCGATTACGATACGGTGAAACAGTTTATCACTGCCAATGCCACGCCGTCCGATGGCTGAAATCCGCTCTGATCCGATAGTGATGACCAGCGATCCGCGCAGCGACTATGCGCTGGTCGATTCGGGCCATGGCCGCAAGCTGGAGCGTTACGGCACATTTCACTTCATCCGACCGGAGCCGCAGGCGATGTGGGCCCCGGCAAGGGATGACTGGCAGGCGGATGGAGAATTCATTCCCGCGTCCGACGAGGATGGCGGCGGACGCTGGCATCTGCAGGACCATGTCCCCGAGGACGGATGGCAGATGGACTGGGAAGAGGTTAGCTTTACCGCCCAATGTACACCGTTCCGGCATCTCGCCTATTTCCCCGACATGGATCCGGTGTGGCGCTGGTTCCGGAGCAATCTGCAGGATGTCGAATCTCCGCAGATGATGAACCTGTTCGGCTATACCGGCGTGGGCACGCTGGCGCTGTCGGCTGCCGGGGCCAGTCTGGTGCATGTCGATGCGTCCAAGAAATCGGTGACCGCGGCGCGCGACAACGCCGCCCTGTCGGGCATGACCGACCGGCCGATCCGCTGGATCATCGACGATGCCGCGAAATTTGCCGCGCGCGAAGTCCGGCGCGAACGGCGCTATGACGCGATCCTGCTCGATCCGCCAAAATATGGCCGTGGCCCGGATGGCGAAATCTGGCGGCTGGAAGAAGATCTGGCGGGGCTGGTCGAAAATTGCGGCAAATTGCTGGACGGTGACAGCCGCTGCCTGTTCCTGACAGTCTACGCCGTGCGCATGTCGGCGTTGGCGCTGGGGGGGCTGCTCAGTGAAAAGCTGGCGCATCTGGGCGGGTCGATCGAAGTCGGGGAACTGGCGGTTCGTGAAGAAGCGCGGGGTCTGCTGTTGCCGACCGCTATTTTTGCGCGCTGGTCCGCCTGACTTGCCATTTTGACCGGAACATGATCAGGAAATGTCCATGACAGATACTTTGCTACTGGAAGTCAACGATCTGGACGTTGACGTGCTCACCGGGATTTATTCCGAGGAAACCCACCTGCCGCAGCCCGTGCGCATCTCGATCGCGGCGGAGATGAAGGTTCAGCCTCGCTACGAAGCGGATACGCCGCTCGATCATTCCAAAAATTACATGGACCTGAAACATGCCGCGACCGAAGCGCTGCCCGAGGGCGTGCATTTCAAGCTGATCGAGGCGGTCGCGGACCATATTATCGAAACGCTGTTCCTGCAGGACCAGAATGTGCTGCGCGTCACGGTGAAAATCGTCAAGCTGCTGATCTCCGAAAAGGGGGAGCAGATCGGCATCACGCTCAGCCGGAGCAGAAGATGACCGCGCCGCTCGCGCTCGTCACCGGCGGCGTGAAGCGGGTAGGGGCGGTAATCGCCGCGCAACTGGCCGAATCGGGCTATGCGCTGGCGCTGCATGGCAATAGCGATACGGTTCCGGAGAAGCGGCTGGCCGACACACTCAGCGAAACCGGTTGCACATGGTCCGGGTTCCAGCAGGATTTTTCGGTCGACGGCGCTGCGGCGACATTGCTCGATCAGGTTGCAAGCCATTTTGGCCGGCTGCCCGATCTGATCGTCAACAGCGCCTCGATTTTCGGACAGGATGACGCCCGGTCCATTGGTGAAGCGGATCTGCAGGAGCATTTCAGGGTCAACAGCCTGGTGCCGGTTCTGCTGACCACTGCTCTCTATCAGCGCCGGACCGCCGAGAGCGAGCGGGCCTGTGTCATTCACATATTGGATCAGCGGGTTCGCAATCCCAACCGCGACCAGCTGAGCTACACCCTGTCGAAACAGGCTCTGGCGGGATCGGTGCGGTCGCTGGCAATCGCATGCGCCGACAAGCTGCGCATCAACGGAGTGGCACCCGGCCTGACTCTGACGGCGGGTGAATATGGCGAGCACCAGCTGGCCAATATCACAGCGATGATGCCGCTGGAGCGGCTGCCCGCGCCGGAGGATATTGCGGACGCAGTTCTCTATCTGGCCCGCGCCCAGGCCGTTACCGGACAGATTATCGAGGTCGACGGCGGTGCCAATCTCAAGGGCTTTGACCGCGACTTTGTCCATCTCGGCAAGGACTGAATTGCCGGCATGCCCGAAAGGACAGGTTTGAACTTGTCCCGCCATGGCCCATCTTGCTTGTACCTACCGCTGGGTCGTGAACGCGATCGAGCGTGATATATCTGCAATTTTGAAAGGCCTATCATGCGTATTTCCCCGAAATTCATACTGACAACCACCGCGATCATCGCGCTTGCGGCCTGCTCCTCCGAAACACCCGTGGAAGCGGCTGACGACAGCTCGGCCGATGCAATGATGGACACGGCTGATACAGCCGCGCCCGGCACGATTGTCGACGTCGCGGTTGGCAATCCCGATTTCTCGACGCTGGTCACCGCGGTTACCGCAGCCGATCTGGGCGAGACGCTGAGTGGCGCGGGGCCGTTTACCGTGTTCGCTCCGACCAATGCAGCCTTTGACAAGGTCGATCCCGACACGTTGAGCGCGTTGCTGATGCCCGAGAACAAGAGCGATCTCGCCGGCTTGCTCACCTATCATGTCGTTGCCGGCAAGATGACGGCTGCGGACATTGTCAAGGCGATCACCGATGGCGGTGGCACCGCAACGCTGACGACCGTGCAGGGTGCGCCGATCAAGGCCATGCTCGACGGTGATTCCGTGATTCTCGAAGATGGCACCGGCGCCAAGTCGACCGTCATCCTGACCGATGTCGATGCCTCGAACGGCGTTGTTCACGCGATCGATACGGTTGTCATGCCGGGCTAGTTTTTGTCCCCCGAACCCGAATGGACTGGAAGGGCTTCGCTGGCTGGCGGAGCCCTTTTCCATTGCCATTATTGTGGGTTTGCTTTCCCCGGAAGAGCCTAGTAACCCGCCCCTGCGAATTTCGTCATCGCCTGTGCGCATCCCGCGGCAGGCGGATTGATCACAAGAAAGGAAATTCATGTTCAACTCCCCCAAGATTATTCTGACGTCCATGCTGCTGGCGCTGGTCCCTGCCTGTTCCCAGGAACTGAGCAAAGAGGAACAGGAAATCCTCGACGCCCGCATGGCCGAGGAAAAACAGCCGACCAACATGATCGCTGTGTTGCAGGGCGATGCTGATCTCAGCACGGCTGGCATATTGATCGGCCTTTCGGGTGTGGGTGCCGAGATGCAGGACAATGGTCCCTACACGGCATTTGTCGCCACCAACGAAGCGTTCAACAAGATCGATGCGCAGGAGCTGAGCGAGCTGTTGTCGGCAGACAATAAGGATGAACTGAAAAGCATCGCCGAATATGGGCTGGTTCAGGGCAGCATGAGCTCCGCCGATATTGCCAAGGCAATCACCGATGGCGGCGGCACTGCGGAAATCGCCACCGTGGGCGGCGGCACGATCAAGGCGACGATGGACGGCGACACGATCACGCTTGAAGACGGCGCGGGCAACCAGGCGCATGTGACCAAGGCGGATGTGACGTCGACCAATGGCACGATCCATGTCGTCGACAATGTGCTGATGCCGAAATAGGTTCAGAATATTCCCGACCGAAAAGAAGGCCTCGCGGTTTTGCGGGGCCTTTTTTGTTGGGGGGAAGATTGAATAATATATGTACTGGGATAATGACGCCGTCACGACTGACGGCTGAATGGCAGATACGAATGCAGGAGCGAAATATGCCGCAATACTGGCTGATGAAATCGGAACCGGATGTCTATGGCTGGGACGATCTGGTGGCCGAGGGCGAAGGCACCTGGGACGGGGTCAAAAATGCCCAGGCGTCGAACAATATGAAGGCGATGAAAAAGGGTGATCAGGTGTTTTTCTATCATTCGCGTCAGGGGCTGGATGTGGTTGGCATCATGGAAGTGAGCGAGGAGCACAGTCCCGATGTCACAACCGATCCGGAGCGCTGGGTCGTGGTCAAGGTCAAGCCGGTGCGGAAACTGGCCAGGCCGGTGTCGCTGAAGGCGATGAAGCAGAATCCGGAGCTTGAGGAGCTTGCGATCCTCAGGCAGTCGCGCCTGTCGGTGGCGCCGGTGACGGAGAAGCAATGGCAGGCGATTTTGGCGATGGCGGGCGAATAAACTCATCTGGCGGTTGAGTTTTTTCCGCAATACTTTCAAGGCGTCGCGATGATCATATTTTCCCTGATTCTCCTCTCCCTCGGTCTCGCCATGGATGCCTTTGCCGCTGCGGTGGCGCAGGGCGCGTCCAGTCGCCCTAGCCGGTCGATGGCGTTGCGCATGGCGCTTGCCTTTGGCCTTGCTCAGGCGAGCATGCCGCTGCTGGGCTGGGGGCTTGGGATCGCCTTTGCTTCCTTTATCGAAACGGTCGCTCACTGGATCGCGCTGGTGCTGCTCGGCGGCCTCGGGCTGCGGATGATCAAGGAAGGCCTTGACCGCGACGCAGACGAGCCGCTGAAAGAATTGTCGCTATGGCCGCTGCTGGTCGTGGCGATCGCCACCAGCATCGATGCGGCGATCGCCGGGATCACCCTGCCGAGCATTGGTGCGCCGATTGCCCTGGCCTGCGCGGTGATCGGGCTGACCACGGCGCTCCTGACCTGGCCCGGCGTCTATCTGGGCGCGCTGGCGGGAGCGAGAATCGGCAAATGGGCCGAGGTGCTGGGCGGGCTGATCCTGATCGGGCTGGGGATCAAGATTTTTGTGATGCAGCAGTTTTTCGGAGGCTGAACGCGCCTATTTGTTGCGCAAGCCGCTCACCGTGGCGCCAGCCGCCGTCAGGAACTCGACATCGGTCTTCAGGTGCAGCAGGCGCAGGCCCTTGCACTGCATCGCCTCTGCCAGCGCGGGGGCGAATTGATCGGTGGTTTCGACCGTCGTGCTCCAGCCGCCGTAGGCTCTGGCGAGCATGGCAAAATCCGGATTCTTCAGCGAGGTCGCCGAAAGCCGCTCCGGATATTCGCGTTCCTGGTGCAGGCGAATGGTGCCGAAGCTGCCATTGTCGATCACCAGCACCAGCAGGTTCGCGTCATATTGGACCGCGGTCGCTAGTTCCTGGCCGTTCATCATGAAATCGCCATCGCCGGCGACCACCACCGAGACGCGGTCGGGGAAGCGCAGCGCGGCGGCGACCGAGGCGGGGACGCCGTAGCCCATCGCGCCGGAGGTCGGGGCGAGCTGGCTGGGATAGGCGCCATATTTCCAGTAGCGGTGCCACCAGCCGGAAAAATTGCCGGCGCCGTTGCAGATGATCGCGTCGGCGGGCAGCTGTTCCTGCATCGCAGCGACGCACAGGCCGAGATCGAGCTTGGCGGCGGTCGGTTGTGGCTTCGACCAATCGAGATAATCCTGATGCGCGGCCTTGCCGGCGTCGAAAGGCAGCAGGTCGTCATCCCACAGCGCCACCTGCTCGGCAAATTCGGCCATTTCGGCGCAGATTGGCAGATCGGTGCGATAGACATGGTTGAGCTCGTCGGGGTCGGGATGAACATGGACCAGAATCTGGTCGGGATGATCGGGAGTGAGCAAGGTATAGCCATCGGTGGTCGCCTCGCCGAGCCGCGCGCCGACCGCCAGCACCAGGTCGGCATCCTTGATGCGCTGGGTCAGCTTCGGATTGGGGCCATAGCCGAGATTGCCGGCATAGACCGGGCTCTCGTTGGGGAAATTGTCCTGCCGCCGGAAGGCGACGGCGACCGGCAGGCCGATGCGCTCGGCATATTGGGCGAAATAATGTTTGGCCTTCTCGCTCCAGCCGGCACCGCCGATGATCGCGATCGGGTCGGTCGCGTCGCGCAGCATGTCGGTCAGGGTCGTCATGGCATCAGGGCAGAGCGGTTGGGCCGGGGCGATCACCTTTGGCCGGTCGAGGGCTTCAACCTCGTCGCGCAACATGTCCTCGGGCAGGGCGAGAACCACCGGACCGGGGCGCCCGGAGCTTGCGGTGTCAAAGGCGCGGGCGATATATTCGGGAATGCGGGCGGCATTGTCGATGCGGGCGGCCCATTTGGCCAGCGGGGTGAACATCGCGGTGAAATCGACTTCCTGAAAGCCCTCGCGGTCGCGGTCGTCGCGGGCGACATCGCCGATAAAAAGGATCATCGGGGTGCTGTCCTGCATCGCGGCATGGACGCCGATGCTGGCATTGGTCGCGCCGGGGCCACGGGTGACAAAGGCGATACCGGGCTGTCCAGTCATCTTGCCGTCGGCCTCTGCCATGAAGGCGGCGCTGCCGTCCTGGCGGGTGGAGACGGTCTGGATGGTGCCGCAGTCGTGCAGCGCGTCGAGCACAGAGAGGAAGCTTTCCCCGGGGACGGTGAAGATGCGCTCGGTGCCCTGAATGACCAGCTGGTCGACGAGAATTTGTGCGCCGGTGCGTTTTTTCATTGCTTCGTCCTTCACTTCCTTCTCCCGTGAGGGAGAAGGATACAGAGCCTTGCCAGCTTGCTGGCTAGGCGGAGTTGGATGAGGGCGTTCTGCCCTCGAGCCAGTGTACACCCTCACCCAGCTATGACTAGGCAACAAGTTGCCAAGTCGTCGCAACCAGTTCAAATCGATTTCGGGCCGAAATAATACCCCATATCATTTCTAGATCATGCCGGGGGCATGATCTACCCGAAGTCGATTTGAACTCCCTTAAGGGAGAGGGAACACTTCAGGCCTGGTGGATCGCCTTGGTGACCATATAGGCTTTCAGGCCGTCGGGGCCGTCTTCCGATCCGTGGCCGCTTTCCTTAACGCCGCCGAAGGGGGCATCGCCGGGACTGACGGTCAGATTGTTGATCGCCACCATGCCGGCCTCGATTTTGTCACCGACCATATTGGCGGTGTGCAGATTGGAGGTGAAGGCATAAGCGGCAAGGCCGAGCGGCAGGCGGTTGGCCTGTTCGATCGCCTCGTCCAGCGTGTCGAACGGCCGCATCACCGCGACCGGGCCGAACGGCTCGTCGTTCATGATCTTAGCGTCGAGCGGGACGTGCGACAGCACCGTGGGATCGAAGAAAAAGCCCTTGTCGCCCCGCCGCTCGCCACCGAGCCGAACATCGGCGCCCTTGGTCCGCGCATCCGCGATCATCGCACCCATTGCGCTCGGCCGACGGGGATTGGCGAGGGGGCCCATGTCGACCGAATCAAAGCCGTCGCCGACGCTGACCTTTTGCGCGCGTTCGGTGAAGGCCTTTTCGAACCGGTCATAAATGCCGGACTGGACATAGAAGCGGGTCGGCGAGACGCAGACCTGGCCGGCATTGCGGAACTTTCCGGTGACCACCAGATCGAGCGTCTTTTCCAGATCGCAATCATCGAACACCAGCACCGGTGCATGACCGCCCAGTTCCATGGTGGTGCGCTTCATGCCGTCGGCGGCGAGCTTCATCAGATGCTTGCCGACCGGGACCGAGCCGGTGAAGCTGATCTTGCGGATCACCGGCGAGGCGATCAGATGGCTGGAGACTTCCGCCGGATCGCCAAAGACGACCTGGGCAACGCCGGAGGGCAGGCCGGCATCTAGCAGGCAGCGAATCATTTCGATCGGGCTGGCCGGGGTTTCCTCGGCCGGCTTGAGAATGATCGAACAGCCAGCGGCAATCGCGGGCGCGAGCTTGCGCACCGGCGTAAAGACCGGGAAATTCCAAGGACTGAACGCGGCGACCGGGCCGACCGGCTGATATTTGACGAAACTGTTCTGGCCGGCGGGCCGGACCAGCACGCGGCCGTAACAGCGCTTGGCTTCCTCGGCCATGATATCGAAATGGCTGGCCGAGGCAGTGACCTCGCCAATCGCCTGCGCCAGCGGCTTGCCCTGCTCCTGGGTCATCAGCCGTCCGATTTCCGGCGCCCGCTCGCGCATCAGGTCGGCGGCCTTGTGCAGGATCGTGGCGCGCTCGGCCACCGGTGTGTCACGCCAGACCGGGAAGGCCCGCTCTGCCGCGTCCAGCGCGCGGTCCAGATCGGCTTTCGTCGCCTTCGGCAGATCGGCAATCGGTTCCCCGGTTGCGGGATTGACGACCTGGTGGATCGCGCGATCACCGCCGTCAATCCATTCACCATCGATGTGGAATTGCAATGTACGGGGATATGTATTGGATATTGTAGAGGACATGGCTGCTCCTGTAACCTTCTGCCATAGCACTAGACTTGTCGCCGAATTCCCGCAATGACTGTGAAAAAATTTGAGAGGAGATGTTCATGGAAATCGTCACCGAAGGCCTGCGCTTTCCCGAAGGCCCCATCGCCATGCCTGATGGCAGCGTCATATTAGTCGAGATTGAGGCGCAAAGACTCACCCGGGTGCTGCCCGACGGCACCAAGCAGCTGGTTGCGGAAACCGGCGGCGGGCCCAATGGCGCCGCCCTGGGCCCCGACGGCAAAATCTATGTCTGCAACAATGGTGGCTTTGAATATCATGACGAAAACGGTTTTCTGACCCCGGCGGGAATCGCCAGGGATTATGTTGGCGGCAGCATCCAGCGAGTCGATCCCGAAACGGGCGAGGTCGAGACGCTCTACAAGGATGGCGACTTCGGCTGCATCCTGCGCGGCCCCAATGATATCCAGTTCGATAGCCACGGCGGCTTCTGGTTCACCGACCATGGCAAGACCGACTATGAAAAGCGTTGCCACGACATCGTCGGGATTTTCTACGCCAAGGCCGACGGCAGCCATCTGGAGGAAGTGATTTTTCCGTCCAATAACCCCAATGGCATCGGCATCTCGCCAGACGGAAAGACGCTTTATGCTGCGGAAACCTTCACCTGCCGACTGATGAAATTCAATATCACCGCCCCCGGCAAGGTTGCGCCCGACGCGGGGCCCGGCGGTCCGGGCATCCCGCTCTATCGCCCGTCCGGCTATAAATTTTTCGATAGTCTGGCGATGGAGGAATGCGGCAATATCTGTGTTGCCACCATCGGCGAAAGCGGGATCAGCGTGATTTCACCAGAGGGCGAACTGGTCGAATTTGTCGCGACGCCGGATATATTCACCACCAATATCTGCTTTGGCGGCGACGACATGATGGATGCCTGGATCTGCCTGTCGGCCACCGGCAAGCTGGTCAAGACCCGCTGGAAACGGCCGGGCATGAAACTTGAATATCTCAACAAATAGGAACTGTCCTTGTCCAGAATGCATGATGAATCACACCGGATCGACCGGGTCAGCTGGCTGCGCGCTGCGGTGCTGGGGGCGAATGACGGCATTGTCTCGACCGCCAGCCTGGTGGTCGGCGTGGCTGCGGCGGCGACGTCGCAGCAGACGATATTGCTGACCGCCTTTGCCGGTCTCGTCGCCGGCGCGATGTCGATGGCGGCAGGGGAATATGTCTCGGTCAGTTCGCAGGCCGACAGCGAAAAGGCGGAGCGGGCGAAGGAAGCCTGGGAACTGGAACATCAGCCCAAGGCCGAGCGGATCGAGCTGATATCGATCTACAAGAATCGGGGGCTGACCGCCGATCTGGCAGAGCAGGTCGCCGACCAGATGACGGCCCATGACGCGCTCGGCACGCATCTTCGCGACGAACTGGGGCTGAGCAAACATTATTCCGCGCGGCCGCTGCAGGCGGCCTTTGCCTCTGCTCTCGCCTTTGCGGCGGGGGCTATACTGCCGGTTATTCTTGCCGCTCTGCTCTCCGGCCAGATGCTGATCTGGGTCGTATCCGGTGCGGCGCTGGCCCTGCTCGCCGCGCTCGGCGCGACGGGCGCTATTCTGGGCGGAGCGCCGATCGGGCGACCCGTTATCCGCGTGACTTTCTGGGGCGCAGCGGCGATGGCCGCGACTGCCGCCATCGGATCAATTTTTGGAGCAGCCGTTGCATGACCTATGAAACCGTAATTTTCGATTTTGGCGGCGTAATTACGTCGTCGCCGTTTGAAGCGTTCAACCGGCTGGAGGCCGAAAAAGGCGTGCCAAAGGACAGCGTCCGCCAGATCAATACCGCCAATCCCGATGACAATGCCTGGGCCAGGTTCGAGCGGGCCGAAATTGATGCGGCCGGTTTTGACGAAGCCTTTGCGGCGGAAGCGCGCGCGATCGGCATCGAACTGCGTGGCGCCGATGTGCTGGCGCGGCTGGCCGGCGATGTGCGGCCGCGGATGGTCGAGACGCTGGACCGGCTGAAGGCCGAGGGGATCCGGATATCCTGCATCACCAACAATGTCCCTGCGGGCAAGGGCGCCGGCATGGCGATGGATGACAAGAAAGCGGCGGCGGTGAAAGACATCATGCTGCGGTTCGATCATATTATCGAAAGCAGCAAGGCCGGCATCCGCAAGCCTGATCCGCGAATCTACCAGATGATGTGCGAGGCGCTGAATGTCGAGCCGGCCGGGTGCATCTATCTTGATGATCTGGGCATCAACTGCAAACCGGCGGCGGCTCTCGGCATGGCAGCAATCAAGGTGTCCTCGGAGCAACAGGCGCTGGATGATCTGGGCGCCCTGCTGGACATGCAGCTGCCCTGATATTTCGCGCCAATCCGATCGAAGTTGTAACATTTTCGTCATCAATGAGTCGTCGAACGGTCGCGAAATCGCTATAGCGCGACGGGGATTGCAAGGTTGCGGGGATTCGTGGGTAACAGCTATTCGGACAGATTCGGGGCGATGGTCCGCTGGTATAACCAGCGGGGTCCTTATCCCGTTCTGTTGGCTGTCCTGGCGTTTCTGCTCCTGATTCAGGCGATCAGACTGGTCTGGCTGATGCTGACCCCGCTGGGGCCGGTCGGTGATTATCGCGCCAATGATGTCGAGGTGCTGTCGCCGCAATCGCGGCTCACGCTGTTCAGCAGTTTCGATCCCTTTTTCCGTGGTGGCGCGGCGCAGACCGCCAATGTTGTCACATCATTGCAGCTGACGCTGTTCGGCATCCGCATGAACGAGGCCTCCGGACTGGGATCGGCGATCCTGGCGGGGTCGGACGGCGTGCAGGAAAATTATGCCGTCGGCGAGGAGATCATGTCCGGCGTGACGCTGAGCAGCGTCGAATTTGATCATGTCGTCATCAGTCGCGGGGGCGTGCTGGAGAGTCTCTATCTCGACCAGTCGATCCCGGCGCAGACCGTCGGCACGGAAGACCCCGAAGCGCCGGTTTCGCTGGCAGCCGCCGGAAACGAGATACCCGGCATCGCATCGCTGGCACCGCGCAATGAAGCGGGCCGGGTCACGGGCATCGTGATCTCTCCGCTGGGTGATGGCAGCCTGTTCAAGAGCGCGGGTTTCCGCGATGGGGATATCATCGTGTCGATCAACGGCTCTCCGGTCGGCTCGACCAGCGATATCGAAGCGCTGAAGAGCCAGATCAAGCCCGGTGCCCGCCTGTCCGTCGAAGTCGAGCGCGGAGCCAATACGGTTCCGGTCGCTGTCAATCTTGGAGCCCAATAATGCGTAGCCACTTCGCCCGGATATTTGCCGTGCTTGCCCTTGCCGTCGGCCTGTGGACCGCGCCGGCGTCGGCGCAGCATACGCTGAATGTCCGCGATGCCGATATTCGCGCCTTTGTCCAGGACGCCGCCAAGGTGACCGGTCGCACTTTCATCCTCGACAGCCGGGTGCAGGGCAAGGTTTCGGTGGTCACCGACCGGCCGCTCAGCCGCTCGGAATATTTCGAGATTTTCCTGTCAACGCTGCGCGCCAACAATCTGGTGGCGATCCCGACCACTCGCGGTGCCTATCGCATCCAGCCCGCCGACGGCGCGGCATCGCAGCCGAGCCGGATCGGTTCGCGCGGGGCCGAGGGCAACCAGCTGGTGACCGAAGTGGTGCGGCTCAAATCGATTGTCGCGACCGAGGCGCTGGAAACGCTGCGTCCGCTGGTCAGCAAACAGGGCTCCATCACCGCCAACCGCAACGCCAACAGCCTGGTGATCGTCGACTATGCCGACAATATCCGGCGGATTCGCAGCCTGGTCGGGGAAATCGACCGCGACAGCGCCGCCAGCACGATCATCACCCTGAAAAATGCCGGGGCGCGGGAAATCGCGACCTCGCTGCAGGCACTGGCCGCCCAGGGCGGCGGCGAAGGCCTGCGCACGCCGGTTACCGTGGTGCCGATCGACAGCAGCAACAGCATCGCCCTGCGCGGCGATCCCGGAGCGGTGTCGCGCTTTGCGCAAATGGCCCGGGAACTGGACAAGGGAGCCGAATCGGGAACCGAGATTCGCGTCCACCGGCTGGACTATGCCAATGCCGAGCAACTGTTGCCGGTGATCGAGAATTTGCTGGGCAGCAATGGCACCAGCGGCAGTTCCGCGACGGTTGTGCCTGCGGCCGCGGGCGAAGGGGCATCCGCTCCTGCTCCCGCTGCCATCAGTGGTGGTAACGGCAACGGGGGCAACGGGGGCAACGGGATCGCCAGTCGTGGTCCGGCCATCGTGACCCGGCTGGAAGGGACCAATGCGATCATTGTTGCGGCCAATCCCGATGTGCAGCGGATGATCGGCGAACTGATCCGCCAGCTCGACACGCGGCAGGAACAGGTGGTGGTCGAGGCGATCATTGTCGAGATTTCGGAAAATCTGGCCCGCGAGCTGGGCGTACAATGGCTGGTCGGCGGCAAGGATGTGCCCTTCGCGGTGACCAATTTCTCCAACGCCTCTCCCAATATCGTCGATGTCGCGGGCGGCCTGCTGGCGAAGCAGTTCGATACCACGACGACGACCACGACCACGACCGCGACAACGACCACGACCAACAGCGCGGTTGGCGATGTCCTGCGGAAGAATGCGGCTGATGCAGTGCTGGCCGCGCGCGGCGGCTTTGGCGGTTTTGCGACCAGCCTTGGCGGCAGCGCGGTGCTCGGGGCGATCATCAACGCGGTGCAGTCGGACAGCAACAGCAATGTCCTGTCGACGCCTTCGCTGACGGTGAACAACAATCTCAAGGGCAGCATCCTGTTCGGTCAGGAAATTCCGGTGTCGACCGGTGAGGCATTGTCGAACAATTTCGACAATGCCTTCCGCACGATCCAGCGGCAGAATGTCGGCATCGAGCTGGAAGTAACTCCGCAGATCAATGCCGGCGACGAGGTGCGGATGGAATTGCGGCAGCAGGTCAGTTCGATTGCCGGGCCGGTGTCCGATGATTTCAACGAGCTGATCATCAACAAGCGCGAGATCAATACCACGGTCACCGTTGGCGATGGCGAGATTATCGCGCTCGGCGGGCTGCTCGACGACAACGAGCGCCGGACGATCCAGAAGGTGCCGTTTCTGGGCGATATCCCGGTTCTGGGGGAGCTGTTCAGGTCGCGCGGCAAGTCGCGGGTCAAGACCAATCTGATGGTCTTCATCCGGCCGACAATCCTAAAGGACCCGAATGACGCGCGCCGCTTTTCGAGCAACCGCTACGGCTATATCCGGGACCAGCAGCTCAGCCGCGATCCCGATCAGGAACCGTCGATCGATGCGCTGGTCCGCGACTATCTCGGCACCGTGCCACCATCGGTCGAGGCGCGTCCGGATGACCAGATCATCTATGCGCCCGGCGATATTCCTGTGGTCCGCGATCAGGGCGTGATCGAGCAGACCCCGCTGCCAGCAAGCGAGACCAGCGGGAACAGATGATGAAGATCGCCCGCGGCACAGAGGCGGTTGTTGCCGAAGCGGACAGCGGACCGGTCACCGCAGCGGTGGTCAAGGATCTGCCTTATGCTTATGCCCGCGACCATGGTCTGATCCTGCAGGATCGTAGCGGCGAACGGGCTTCGATCGCGATGCGGGCAGGCGCGGACCCCTCTGCTTTGCTGGAGGTGCGTCGTTATCTGGCGCTGCCCTTTGATGTGGAACTGGTCGATGGACCGGCGTTCGAGAGGCTGCTGAGCGATCATTATGCGATGGATGGCTCGGCGGCGGCGATGGCAGGCGATATGGCGCTGGCAGGCGAGGGGCTGGATGATATTGCGGGCGATATCCCGAGCGCAGAAGATCTGCTCGACAGCGCCGATGATGCGCCGACCATCCGGCTGATCAACGGCATCATTGCAGAAGCGGCAAGGCAGGGTGCGTCCGATATCCATATCGAACCCTATGAAACCGGGCTGGTGGTCAGGATGCGGGTTGATGGCGTGCTGACCGAGAAATTGCGCATGCCGCCGCATGTTGCCGGCGTGATCGTCAACCGGATCAAGGTGATGGCGCGGCTGGATATAGCCGAACGGCGCATTCCGCAGGACGGCCGGATCAGCCTGACGCTGGGCGGCAAGTTGCTGGATGTGCGGGTCTCGACCCTGCCGAACCGGGCCAGTGAGCGGGTCGTAATGCG
>TARA_R110002012_G_scaffold81945_4_pt1 | contig 90785 bp, 83 predicted proteins | sample TARA_R110002012 | Tara Oceans TARA_R110002012 (sample SAMEA4396515) | marine metagenome | biome: Westerlies Biome; feature: [DCM] deep chlorophyll maximum layer (ENVO:01000326); material: water (ENVO:00002006), including particulate matter (ENVO:01000060) such as... | depth 40 m
AATCTAAAGTAAAAAAGGCTATTAACAACAATGGGATTACTGCTGAAGTTTGTCCGAAATGTAAAAATGGCAAGCTTATAAAAGGAAAAACAGCTTATGGTTGTTCGGATTATAAAGCTGGATGTAAATTCATTTTACCTTTTAAAGCCTATGAAAAAACTATTTCAGAAAATCAGTTTATCAGATTATTACAAAAAGGATCAACTGTTAACTTAAAAGGTTTCAAAACAGATTCTGGAGCCGTAGAAGGTTTGCTTCGTTTTGATGACGATTTTAAATTAGTATTAGAACCCAAAAAGAAAAAACAAGCTATTATTCCAGAAACCATAACATGCCCGAAATGCAAGCAAGGAACCATAGTTAAAGGCCAAACTGCTTATGGTTGTACAAAATATAATAAGGGTTGCAATTTTTTATTACCTTTTAATGTGTTAAGAGAAAAAGCGACAGGTAAGACGATGACTAAAGAATTAGTATTTGAGATTATTCAAACTCATGGAAAATAATACCGATTTTTCTAAATTGTGATAAATGTCATATTTTGATTCATCGCTTACCTATAAATTTGCTACTGATAACCAAAATATAAATATATGATTAATCAAACCCTTCCGCTTTATAATTGGAATAATGGCGTTATAATGATAGCCATTTTTGCACTTGTTTGTGTAACTTTAGTTGGCATCTTAATTAATTTTATGATGAGTGGAAAGAAAAAGGATGATGAACAAAGTACAGATGATATATCCTCTGGTTCTTAATTAGTTATCTATTGTGGTTAATTAAAAATGTTAAATTCGTTAGTTTTAATAACATAACCAATACGGATTACACTTTTGTATTCTTTGTAATTAATTAAACTTTCTGAATAACCATTAAACCATTCAAGCATAAAACCTTGGTTGTTTTTTTTAAATGGTCTGTAATATAAACGACTTCTAATTGCTCCTTTCCAATTAAATTGTAAGCCTTTTCTTGCCATTAATTCAAAATTCCATTTATCGGACCAAAGATCCTGGTAAACGTTAAGTTCATAAAACCCCAAGTAATCAAATAAATCTGGATTCCCAACTTTGTAAACAAAAGGAATCCATACTTTTAATGACGCCTGTGTTGTTCTACCTATTTTGGTATGATAAGAAATATTAAAATTATTCCAACTTCTAGAAAAAATACTATCTCTACCATTGGATTCATGCTCCATTCCAAAAGTACCAACAGCAATTGGCTGGTTGTTTTTATAAAATACTTTACCTAGTACAATTGAAGGATTAAAGTTAATTTCTTTAAAAGGACTGGATTCTTGATATATATCCCAAAAAGCTTTTTGTGTATACGTAACAAAAAGATAGGAATCCCAGATTAAGGGTTTACGGGTTACCAATTGCTTAAAACTAATTCGATACTTTACGTCTGCAGATTTTGAGCTAATAGATTTATTAGTTGGAACACCAGTTAAAATAACTTCAAAGCCTCTGGTTTTTTCATTTCCCATTAAAGTCCAAAACCAAATGTTAGCATTGTTAGCAAAATAATAACGCCCTAAAATGCCATAAACACCATTGGTGAGCTGCAATGGATCTCTAGGGTCAATTTGGTTAAACCATTGTAATGGTCTTAATAAAGTAGCTGAACCAAAATCTATTTTCTGAAGCCCAACACGGATTTCATAAGTCTTTTTAACTGAAGTGATTTTAGTAATTGCAGCTGGTGGAATTTTAGTAATTTTAATAGGTATTACTGATAATCAAATAATTTTTAAAGCGACCGATTTTTATATTCCAACAGTTGGATATGCAATTGCAATAGTCTTCGGTTTTTTTCGGTTAGAAAAGCTGTCAAATTAAACCACTCGCGTTAAAACAAAATGGAACTAAAAGTAGAAGCTTTTTGGAAAACGATAATAATAATGACTGATAAAAATAGCCACAAGGTCACATTTGAATAACACAGTACATGTTGTCCTTATAATTTCCCATTAAACACATACATTTGACAAAAATAATTTAAAATGAATACATATATTCAATCCATTCCTTTAAAAGATTTAGATTATCAAGCAGTAGATTTAATGATGCGTTATAAAGATCAAGTTTTATTACTCATCATTTATAATAACGATTGTTTAGGTTGTACTGGTCGTGCAATTCCTTTGGCATACGAATTTCAACAAAAATATTCAGCACTTCAAGTTATTGGTATTCATGCAAATTTCAAGAATAGAGAAGGAACAAAATCTAAAATAAAAAATATTTTTACTAGCGGCGAGAATCCTTTTCCGATCTATATTGACGAAAATCACCAAGTTTATGACCAGTTTCAATCTGAAGGAACACCACAGTGGATTATTATATCTGAAAAAGGTGAATTATTTCGATCTATTTTTGGGTCTCAAGAAAATGCGCAAAACCGTTTATATTACGCTCTTAAAAGTCTTTTAGAGTAATAAATAAAATTTACGATTTTTTAGAATTTGTAATGTAACTACTCTCCTACTTAAAACGTTTACTAATAATTATTTGTTAAAAAAGAATGAACATTCATTTTTTTAAATACATTTGTATCTGAATTAAAATTCACATGGCAAAACTTCAAAAAAGTATTGATAAACGTAATGCGCTGGTAAAAGCAACTATTGAGTTGGTAAATAACAATGGGTTTCACGCTACACCTATGAGTAAGATTGCTAAAATGGCAGATGTGTCTCCTGCTACAATATATTTATATTTTGAAAACAAACAAGATTTAGTAAATCAAACTTACATGGATATAAAAGCAGAATACACCAATTTTGCTTTTGCTACTCACAATCCAAATACGCCTGTTAAAGAAGGTTTTGAAAATATTTGGAAACGCATTGCAGAGTTTAAACTTAAAGACTGTGAAAACGCGATGTTTTTGGCGCAATGTGATAATACACCAATGATTGATGAGTCTATTAGGCAAAAAGGAATTAAACATTTACAACCGCTACTCGACCTTTGGGAACGTGGCAGAAACGAACAAGTTATAAAGCCTGTGTCAGACTATTTATTATATGCTTACGCAATTAATCCGCTTTCATTTTTAATGATATCTCAAAAACGAGGTGCTTTACAATTAAGTAAAAAACATATAGAGGAAGCTTATCAAGCTGCTTGGGACAGTATCAAGTTGTAAGTTATGAGAAAAAAATAGACCTAACATTAAATATCAAAACGAAATAAAAACAATTAAAAATTATATATGGAATTATTAGACAAATTGAATTGGAGATATGCTGCTAAAGCAATGAACGGAAAAAAAGTAGCCGAAGATACCATAGAACGTATTTTAGAAGCCGCTCGTTTGGCTCCAACATCTAGTGGATTACAACCTTTTGAGATTTTTGTAGTTAAAAATCAAGAAATCAAAGAAAAAATAAGACCAATAGCTTGGAACCAATCAGTAATTACTGACTGCTCCCACCTACTCGTTTTTGCAGCTTGGGATACCTATACAACAGATAGAATTAATTATATGTTCGATTTAACCAATGAAATTCGTGGTTTTAAAAACGAAGGTTGGGAAAACTACCGACAAATGCTATTGAGCTCATATCCTCAAAAAGATGCTGAAGAAAATTTTAATCATGCTGCAAAACAAGCATATATTGCATTTTCGCAAGCAATTATAGCCGCTGCTTTTGAGGGGGTAGATGCTACGCCAATTGAAGGTTTTGATCCAGCTGCTGTAGATGGAATTTTAGGCCTTCGTGAAAAAGGATTACGTAGTGCTGTTTTATTACCCATTGGATATAGACAAGAAGATTCAGATTGGTTAGTAAACCTTAAAAAGGTTAGAAAACCAATGGAAGATTTGGTTACTGTTATAGAATAATCCTAAACATTACAACTCATTTAATAGATTAAATTAGAAAGATAAGATGAATAATTTTGATTTTAAAAATCCTACTAAAATTATTTTTGGTAAAGATTCCATACAAAAATTAGAAGCAGAAATTCCAAATAAAGCCAAAGTGTTATTGGTTTATGGCGGTGGAAGTATTAAGAAAAATGGTATTTATGAGCAGGTAAAATCTGCTTTATCGAAAGTAGAAGTAATTGAATTTGGTGGTATTCCTGCAAATCCAGAATATGCCGTCTTATTGGATGCTTTACAAGTAATTAAAGACGAAAACATCACGTATTTATTAGCCGTTGGTGGTGGTTCTGTAATTGATGGCACCAAATTTTTATCAGCTGCAGCTTTATTTAAAGGTGATACGCCTTGGGATATTCTATCCAAAAATATAAGAACAGAAGTAGGGATGCCATTTGGAACTGTTTTAACGCTTCCAGCAACAGGATCTGAAATGAATTCAGGAGCAGTCATCACACGAAAGGAAACAAAACAAAAATTAGGAATGGGAGGTCCAGGTTTATTTCCTCAATTTTCAATATTAGACCCTCAAGTGATTGCATCTATACCTAAACGCCAATTAGCAAACGGCTTAACGGATGCTTTCATGCACGTGTTAGAGCAATATATGACTTATCCAATGGGTGCTTTATTGCAAGACCGTTTTGCAGAAAGTATTCTACAAACACTTATTGAAGTGGCTCTTAGAATAATAAAAAATCCAAAAGATTATGTAGCTGCATCTAATTTTATGTGGAGTTGTACTATGGCTTTAAATGGTTTAATACAAAAAGGCGTTCCAACAGATTGGGCTATTCATGGAATTGGTCATGAACTCACAGCACTCTTCGGTATTGACCATGCCAGAACTTTAGCCATTATAGCACCTAGTCATTACAGGTTTAATTTTGAAGCAAAGAAAGATAAACTAGCACAATATGCTGAACGGGTTTGGAATATTCAAGAAGGTAGCATTGATGAAAAAGCTAAAGCTGCTATTATAAAAACGGAAGGGTTTTTACATGAATTAGAAATCGATACAAAGTTGTCAGATTATACTCAAGATTTTGAAGGAACAGCCGAAGAAATTGCAAAACGCTTCACGGAACGTGGTTGGTTAGGATTAGGTGAACATAAAAATTTAACGCCTGATAAAGTGGAAACTATAGTTAAGATGTCTTACTAGAATTTTTATGTATGTAGCAATTTGCTATTTATTAGTCCCTCTGGAATTATATAATCAGTGGCGTATTTCTATTTGGCTCAATCTTTTTTCTAAATTGTGATAAATGTCATATTTTGATTCATCGCTTACCTATAAATTTGTTTTATTGATAACCAAAATATAAACATATGATTACTCAAGCCCTTGCACTGTATAATTGGAATAATGGTGTTATAATGATAGCCATTTTTGCACTTGTTTGTGTGACTTTAGTTGGCATCTTAATTAATTTTATGATGGGTGGAAAGAAAAAGAATGAAACCCAAGAAACAGACGATACAACATCTAATTTATAAATTTTAAGCAATTCATTTTCATAATGAATTGTTTTTTGTACTTTTGTTAACCAAACGGTTAAACTAAATAGTTGATAATGGCAAAAAAGAGAGATGAAAATACAGAAATTCAGATTTTAAATGCAGCAAAAAACATATTTCAATCTAAAGGAATGGATGGTGCCAGAATGCAGGAAATAGCAGATTTAGCAGGTATAAACAAAGCGATGCTACATTACTATTACAGAAACAAACAGTTGTTATTTGAGGCTGTTTTTAAACAAGCATTTTCCACGTTGGCTCCACAATTAAATCTGATTTTAAATAATGATTCCTGTATTGAAGATAAGGTGAAAAATTTCACATCCAATTATATTTCATTTGTAATAAAACATCCTTACTTGCCAAATTTCATTATTCAAGAACTAAATAGAAATCCAGATTTTATTTTAAAAATTCAAGAAAACTCGTTGCTTTTAAATATTGATAAGTTTAAAAAGCGTGTGTTGTTGGAAGTCAATCAAGGTATCTTAAAACCGATAAAAGGTGAACAATTATTCATCAATATTTTAGCTCTCAATATTTTTCCGTTTGTTGCTAAACCGCTTGTAAAAGCATTCATAAATGAAAATGACAAAGGGTTTGAGGAACTTATGGAACAACGAAAAACGGAAGTTTCAGATTTTATTATCCAAGCCATTAAAAATTAATGATATGAAAACACGCATAATCATATTGGTAATTCTACTTTATTCAATCCAAAGTTGGTCGCAGCAAATAACATTAGAGTCTTGCTATCAATTGGTAAAGGAGAATTACCCATTAGCCAAACAAAAAGCCCTTTTAAATAATCAGAATACACTTGAATTAGACGCAATTGATACTAAAAAATTACCACAATTAGATTTTGATGCACAAGCTGTTTATTTATCTGATGTCACCCAAATACCACTTCCAGATACAGGAGTAGAACCTCCTAATAACGACCAATATCGTGCTACACTTTCAATAAATCAGTTAATTTATAACGCTGGCTCCATAAACGCGACATCTAACGTTAAATTGGCGCAACTAAAAACACAGCAACAGCAATTGGAAGTTAGTTTATATCAGTTAAAACAGCGTATTAATCAACTATACTTTTCTATTTTATTACACGATGAATCAATAAAATTACTAGAAGCCAAAAGGAAGCAATTAGAAACTCAATTACAGGAAGTTAAATCTGGTATACAATACGGAACTATATTACCAAATTCGGATAAAGTTATTTTAGCTGAACTATTAAAAATAAAGCAACAAAAAACAGAAGTAACGAATAATAAAAAGCTGTTATTGGATACGTTATCCACTTTAATTGGCGTGTCTTTAAATGAGTCTACAACATTTCAAAAACCAGAAATTGCAACGCGCCTCTCTCCTACTTTACAGCGTCCAGAACTGGAATTGTTTCAGCTTAAAATGGATGAAATTGAAAGTCAACAGCAACTGATTCAGAAAGACAATATGCCAAAATTATTCGGATTTGCTTCTGGTGGTGTTGGAAATCCAGGCTTGAATATGTTGGATAATTCATTTCAACCCTTTTATACAGTAGGTGTTAAACTGAATTGGAACGTTTTTGATTGGCATGCGAATAAAAAGAAACGCGAATCTTTGCTAATTAATAAAGATATTGTTAAAAATGAAACCGAAATTTTTGAATTAAACACCAACATAGAACTTAATAAATACGAATCGGAAATAGCCAAAATTTCGGAAACACTTACCCTAGATTCACAAATTATTAAACTTCGAAATGAGGTTTTACAAACCAGTGAATCGCAATTACGAAATGGCGTTATTACAGCGTCTAATTACATTGTAGAATTAACCAATTTATTTGAGGCTGAAAATACGTTTGCCACACATTCCATTCAACTGGAATTGGCAAAAGCAAATTATAACATAACACAAGGACATTAAAAATGAAACGACCATATTTATATTATTTAGGAATTACTTTAGGACTCTTAATTTTGAATTCTTGTTCAAATTCAAATGGAAAGGCAGACGGTTATGGCAATTTTGAAGCAACAGAAATTACCGTTTCTGCAGAAAATAATGGAAAACTCGTGGCATTTAATGTGCACGAAGGTAACGTGCTAAAAAAGGATGTATTTATTGGATATATAGATACAATCCCTTTGGATTTAAAGCGTGAGCAACTGTTGGTTTCTAAAACTGTTATTAGCAGTAAATCAAGAGGCGTATTATCTCAAATTGCTGTATTAAATGCGAAGCTAAAAACTGCTAACATTAATAAAATTAGAACAGAAAATTTAATTCGCGATAATGCAGGAACACAAAAGCAATTGGACGACGTACAGGGAGAAATAGATGTCATTAATCAGCAAATACGTAGTGTAGAAATCCAGAATGCGCCAGTTGTAAATGAGTTAAAATCAATAGATGTTCAGTTAAAACAAATTGCAAATCAAATTGATAAATGCCAGATAATTAACCCTATAGATGGAACGGTATTAACAACATATGCCGAACCTAGTGAAATAACAACGTTTGGCAAACCACTTTATAAAATAGCAGATTTAAAAAACATGGAGTTACGCGTTTTTATTAGCGAAACACAACTAGCAAATGTAAAAATTGGTGAGATAGTAACTGTTAAAATTGATAATCAAGACAGTATGAAGGATTATAAAGGAACTGTGAGTTGGATAGCCTCTGAAGCCGAGTTTACACCTAAAATTATTCAAACAAAAGAAGAACGTGTGGCATTGGTTTATGCGGTTAAAGTTCAAGTCAAAAACGATGGCAGTCTTAAAATTGGCATGCCAGCCGAAATGTGGATTCAAACTCCAACTCTTTCCACTAAAAATGTAGAAAAAAGGAACTAATCTTAAATAAATTTAAACTAACATATTATGAAAAAAACGTTTTTAACAATCGCAATAATGACAAGTTTACTTTCTAGTTGTAACAATAGTAATAAAGAAGAACCAGTAAAAGAGCAAGAGACAACAGAACAGGTTTCTACAGAAAAAAACTCACAAGAAACAACTACCGATTTAGAAAGTAATTGGAAGAATGATATTGAATTGGATGCTGGTAAAAAGTGGATAGCTAATATGGAGACTAACAAAGGTGTGCAAAAAATGAAAGATGTTTTAAAGTCGCAACCAACAGTTACTATAGACGATTATCATAAATTGGCTTCAGAACTCACAACAGCTAAAAATTATATTATTAAAGAATGTACTATGAAAGGTGCCTCTCATGATAATTTGCATGTATGGTTATTACCATTATTGGACAAATTAGATGCGCTTACCGAAGTAACTACGTTAGAAACGGCTTCAAAAATCAAACAAAATATTTCGGAACATATTTTTGCATACGAACTTTATTTTCAATAAAAATGAGTATTTCGGTACGTAACATATCAAAATCATATCAAGATGTAAGTGCATTGCAGCATATTTCATTTGAAGTAAAACCAAACGAGATATTTGGAATTATAGGTCCTGATGGCGCTGGAAAAACAACACTTTTCAGAATATTAACAACCTTATTAATTGCCAATGAAGGTGATGCAACTGTTGCTGGTTTTGATGTTTTGGAGGATTATAAATCTATTCGGAATCACGTTGGTTATATGCCTGGTAAATTTTCATTATATCAAGATTTAACCGTAGAAGAAAACTTGAAATTCTTCGCGACTATTTTTGGTACTACCATAAAAGAAAACTACACATTAATTGAAGATATTTATGTACAACTTGAACCCTTTAAAAATAGACGTGCCGGAAAATTATCTGGTGGTATGAAACAAAAATTAGCTTTGTGTTGTGCGTTGATACATAAACCTAAAGTGTTGTTTTTAGATGAGCCAACAACAGGTGTGGATCCAGTTTCTAGAAAAGAATTCTGGGATATGTTAAAACGTTTGCAACAAAAAAATATTACCATTTTAGTATCCACTCCCTATATGGACGAGGCTGCTTTGTGCGATAGGATTGCATTGATTCAAGATGGTAAAATCCTGCAAATTAACACACCAGAATCTATTGTAAAACAGTATCCTAAAACTATTTATAACGTTAAAGCGGATAATATGTATCAATTAATTAACAGCTTAAAAACGTATCCAAATCAGTATAGCGTGTACCCTTTTGGAGAATTTGTACACTATACGGACAAAAAAGAAAATTGTAATCTGGAAGAACTAAAACAATACTTGGAAAAACAGGATTTACAAAATATTAGTGTTGAAAAAACAGAAGTAACTATAGAAGATAGTTTTATGGAATTGGCTAAATAATAGCGTGTTTACAAATAGAGACAATATTATAATATGAGCGATAATTACGTTATACAAGTAAAGGATTTAACCAAAATGTTTGGCGATTTCAAAGCGGTAAATGCTATTTCATTTCATGTAAAAAAAGGTGAAATATTTGGTTTTCTTGGTGCTAATGGCGCAGGAAAAACAACCGCCATGAAAATGCTCATTGGTATTTCTAATCCTACTTCTGGTTCAGCTCATGTTGCAGGATTTGATATGTTTACAGAACCCGAAACTATTAAGAGAAATATTGGCTATATGAGTCAGAAATTTGCCTTATATGATGATTTAACCGTTAAAGAAAATATTACTTTTTTTGGTGGAATTTACGGATTAACCAAAGCGAAAATTAAAGAAAAGACACAGGAATTAATTTCGGATTTAGGCTTGGAAGAGGTTTCAAATCATTTGGTTGGCTCTTTACCTTTGGGTTGGAAGCAAAAACTTGCATTTTCGGTTGCATTAATCCACGAACCAAAAATTGTTTTTTTAGACGAACCCACAGGAGGTGTAGATCCTATTACCAGACGCCAATTTTGGGAAATGATTTATAGAGCTGCTCATTTAGGAACCACCATTTTTGTTACCACACATTATATGGATGAAGCTGAATATTGTGATCGCGTATCGATTATGGTAAATGGAAAAATTGAAGCATTGGATACACCAAAAAAATTAAAAGCACAATTTGAAGTAAATAACATGAATGATGTGTTTTTAAAACTAGCCAGAGGATGAAACGATTTAGAGGTTTTATAACAAAAGAATTCTATCATATTTTCAGAGATAAACGGTCATTGTTTATACTTTTCGGCATGCCTATAGTTCAAATTTTACTGTTTGGTTTTGCCATTACCAATGAAATTAACAATGTGGATATTGCTATTTTAGATCATTCAAAAGACGCTACCACAAAAGAAATTATAAATAAAATTGCAGCATCAAAATATTTTAGTGTTAAGCAAATCATTAGTCGAGAAAATGATATAGAAGGTGTTTTTAAAGCAGGTAAAATTAAAGCTGTTTTAAATTTTGAAGCAGACTTTAGTAAGAGCCTTATTAGGAATAATTATGCAAATATTCAAGTAATAACAGATGCAACAGATCCAAATACAGCTAACACCATAAGTAATTACGTACAAGCTATTTTACAGCATTACCTCGTTGAGAAAAACCAAGCTATAAGCATCAATACGGGAGTAAATCCTGAAACACGTATGGCTTATAACGCAGAACTTAAAAGCGTTTATATGTTTGTTCCTGGTGTAATGACTATTATTTTAATGCTAGTTTCTGCCATGATGACGTCAATTTCTATAACTAGAGAAAAAGAATTAGGCACAATGGAAATCCTTTTAGTGTCACCCATAAAACCCATACAAGTTATTGTTGGAAAAGTGTTTCCGTATGTTTTTCTGTCTATAATAAATGCAACGGTAATTGTTATTATGAGCATCTTTATTTTCAAAATGCCTGTTCAAGGAAGTCTGTTATTGTTAGGTTTAGAAAGTGTTCTATTTATTCTTTCTGCATTATCTTTAGGTATTTTAATTTCAACCGTTTCTGCTACACAACAGACAGCTATGATGATTTCCTTAATGGGATTAATGTTGCCTGTAATTTTATTATCCGGTTTTATATTTCCTATTTCCAGCATGCCTTTACCCTTACAAATAATTAGTAATATTATTCCTGCTAAATGGTTTATCATTATTTTAAAAAGCATTATGCTGAAGGGTGTTGGAATTCAATTTATATGGAAGGAAACACTTATTTTATTGGGAATGACGTTGTTTTTTATGGGATTAAGTGTTAAAAAATATAAAATTAGACTGGAGTAAGAACAGTATGCAGTTTGCAGTTGTAATTTGTAAGTATTAATGAACGAAAAACAAAGTAATTAATTGAATGAAGATATTCCTAGTTTGTTGAAAATTATATGAAAACAATACGATACATCATCCAGAAAGAATTCAAGCAAATCTTTAGAAATAAAGGCATGCTACCCATTATTTTTGTTTTACCACTACTCCAATTAATTATTCTTTCTAATGCAGCAACTTTTGAAGTTAAAAATATCAAATTCGCTTATGTAGATCATGATAAGAGCACCACATCTGTGAAACTCGTTGAAAAATTTCAAGCATCTACATATTTTAATGTTGTAGCAGATTACCCTTCAGGAAAATTAGCAAGCACAGCTATGTTGAAAGGAGATGTGGACGTTATTTTGGAAATTCCACGACATTTTGAACAAACCATTATTAAAGAAAAAAATGTAAAAATAGGTGTAACTATTAATGCTATTGATGGTGCAGCTGCAGGTGTTGAGAATGTTTATATTAATCAAATTATTAAACGCTTTAATAAGAATATTAGTCTAGAAACGATGCGTTTATCTAACAATCTAATTCAACCTATTAGTATTGAAACCATACCCTTATTCTGGTATAATAAAACCTTAAATTATAAAACATTTATGGTTCCTGGTATTTTGGTTTTATTGGTTAGTATGATAACGCTTTTTCTTTCGAGTATGAATATTGTACGCGAAAAAGAAATTGGAACTTTGGAGCAGATAAATGTAACACCAATAAGGAAAAGTCAATTTATTATTGGGAAACTTTTTCCATTTTGGATTATTGGATTGGGAATTTTAACTGTTGGCTTACTAATTTCAAAAGTCATTTTTAATGTTCCTATTGTAGGAAGTTTGTTGCTTCTTTATGGATATACGTCTATCTATTTGTTAGTCATATTAGGTATGGGTTTATTTATTTCAAATTTTACAGATACCCAACAGCAAGCCATGTTTATTGCGTGGTTTTTTATTGTTATTTTTATTCTCATGAGTGGTTTATTTACACCAATTGAAAGTATGCCACAATGGGCTCAAATGCTCACAGAATTTAATCCTATTAAATACTTTGTTGAAGTGATGCGTATGGTTATGCTTAAAGGTTCTAGCTTTATGGATATTTTGCCTCAACTAATAAAAACGGTTTTATACGCGTTGATTATGAATATACTTGCAGTTTGGAGTTATAAGAAAACCAATTAATTTCCTTTTATGCGACCCCAAAGTTGTGACAATAATTTTTTAGCATCTGGCGGACTTTTGGGTTGTTCTATAAAATTAATATCACCAGTTTTATTATCAATTTCTATTAAAAACTGAAAAACAAAGCTTTCAGAATTTGGTTCTAAACTCATTAAGCCAAAGCGTAAATCATTATAATACAAGTTATTATTTTTTTGTGTTATGGTAAACCAACCTTCAGAAATATGAATCATGCGTTGCATTTTTTCATTATCTAAAATATCTTCAATTAAATCGTGATTTTTAGGGTAAGAATTAAACGAAATTGGTTTTGTATCAAAATATGAGTAGTTTCCTAACAAATAAGCATCATCGGTTTCCACATTAGCGCTCCATAATATGGTATTTAAAGGCGCAGGTCTGGTATCTATTTGATTGTAACTTATGTTTTGTGTTGCAAGTGCCTCCTCAAACCTTGTAAAAGCCGTCCATTTTAAAATAAATGTAAGCGCTAAATAGGCAGTACTTATTAATAAACCAGTACGATTATAAAATTGCCGTTTTTTAGAAGTACGTTTTTGAAACATGGCTAAAATTACAAACACTAAAAAAGGCAAAGTGTAAATTGGATCTATTACAAATATGGTTTTAAAAGCTAAGCGTAAATCAAAAGGCCAAAAAAGTTGAGTTCCCCAAGTGGTATGTGCATCTAAAATGGGGTGCGTTACAAATGCCCAGAAGAATAACCAAGACCAGTCTTTTACATCTTTATAGTGCTCATATCTGGAAACTAACCACCCTAAAATTGGCGCAAAAAGAATAGAGAATACTATAGAATGTGTAAAACCTCTATGAATTTCTAATGCGGAAACTGTATCTGTAAACAAGGATGCTAATACCTCTAAATCGGGAATAGTACCAGCAATGGCACCATAAAGTAAAGCTTTATTCCCAACTTTTTTGCCTAAAACAACTTCGCCAACTGCAGCACCTAATACTATTTGTGTTAATGAATCCATTGCTTGATTTTCCCACAGTACTATTATTAATGATTTATTAAAATAACACTATTTACCGGTTTCTTATTATAATTTATTCGAATTTAATTTAGAAATTCAAATATAATTTTTTACTCACTTTTATTGGTCCTAATCCGCCATTTAAAATCATTTTAATAAAATTTTAATAGTTAAATAGTTTTTTATAATAGTATTACTATTATATTTGCGTTTAAAATAATTTAATATGAAAAGTTTACTTTCAAATATTAAGATTGTAGTGCCAGAAATAATATATGTAAAGGATCCTGAATCTACAGATTTGGGAAAGCGCATTATTGAGCATAGTATTCTGTTAATAGATGATATTGGATTTGAAAATTTCACTTTTAAGAAATTAGGAATTCAAATTGAATCTAATGAAAGTTCTATTTATAGATATTTTGAAAGCAAGCATAAATTGTTACTGTATTTAACATCTTGGTATTGGGCTTGGATAGAGTATCAATTAGTTTTTGAAACGCACAGTGTTTCTAATCCAAAAGATAAACTTATTAAGGCAATAGAGATACTAACCAAAACAGTAACAGAAGATCAATCTTTCAGCCATATTAACGAAATAGCGCTAAACCGAATTATTATAAATGAAAACTCGAAATCTTTTTCCACAAAAGAAGTAGACAAAGAAAACAAGGAAGGATATTTTAGTATATATAAGCGCGTAATTAACAGATTAAGTAACTTAATTTTGGATGTTAATTCAAATTATACTCATCCTTTAAGTTTAGCTAGTAATATTATTGAAGGAGGTTTGCATCAGCACTTTTTAATGCATCATTTTTCTACATTAACTAATTGTAAGAACAGTAACGATTCCTCGAAATTCTTCGTAGATTTAACCAAAAAAGCTTTAAAATAGAAATTATGTCTTTACTTAAAATGTCACCATGGCAACGCTTTATGGGTTTGCTGAAATTAGAGAGAAAAGATATCTTGCAAATTGTATATTATGCTGTGTTTTCAGGAATAGTTGCATTATCTCTTCCGTTGGGTATTCAAGCTATTATAAATTTATTGCTAGGAGCTCAAGTATCTACTTCATGGATTGTATTAGTTGTTTTGGTAACTTTGGGAATTATCTTTTCAGGAGCATTAAGACTTATGCAATTGCGCATTATAGAAACCATTCAGCAACGAATTTTCACACGTTCATCTTTTGAAATGACCTACCGTTTCCCTAAAATTAGTATGAATGAACTTCGTAATTACTATCCACCAGAATTAGCAAACCGTTTTTTTGATACCATTACAATTCAAAAAGGAATATCAAAAATTTTAATTGATATTCCTGCAGCTATTTTGCAAATTGTTTTCTCATTAATATTATTATCTTTTTACCATCCATTTTTTATCATTTTTGGTGTTTTTCTTTTTGTGTTGGTATATATTGTTTTAAAATATACGGCTGTTCGCGGTTTAGAAACTAGTATTCAGGAATCGAAAATGAAGTATATGGTTGTGCATTGGATTCAGGAAATTGCACGTACGGTTGTTAGTTTTAAATTGTCTGGAAATACCAATTTGGCCATAACTAAAAATGATGCTTTAGTTGAAAAATATTTAAAAGCTCGTGAGAGTCATTTTAAAATTTTAATGACTCAATTTATCCAAATGATAACGTTTAAAGTAGTTGTAACTGCTGGATTGTTAACTATTGGTGGTGCTTTAGTATTGAATCAGGAAATGAATATTGGTCAATTTGTTGCTGCAGAAATTATTATTATCTTAATTATCGCATCTGTTGAAAAACTTATTTTAGGTTTAGAAACGTTTTATGATGTGTTAACGTCATTTGAAAAATTAGGTGAAGTTGTAGATAAAACTATAGAATCTCAAGATGGCGAAAAATCTAATTTATCTGAATCTTTAACCATAGATTTAGAAAACGTTTGTTACGGTGTTGATGATAGAGATCTACCAATTCTAAACAAAATTTCTTTCAGTATTACGCCTAAAAGCCGTGTTTTAATAACAGGCAAAAGTGGTTCTGGAAAATCAAGCTTATTACGTTTAATATCAGGAGTAATTCAGCCTACATCTGGTAATATAATTGTTAATAATATGTCGTTAGAGAGTGTTAATTTAAATTATTATCGTTCTCAATTGGGTATTTCATTATCTGAAGAAACTCCTTTTATTGGTACCATTCGTGAAAATATAACATTTGGAAACCCAAACATAACAGATCAGGAGATCTACAAAGCACTTGACAATGTAGGGTTAACCGAATTTATTAGAGAACAAAAAAATGGGTTACAAACTATTATTCATCCTGAAGGACGAACCATGGCGCATACCACCTCTAAAAAAATAATTTTAGCGCGAGCTATTATCACCAAACCTAAAATTTTAATTTTAGAAGATCCGTTGGATTTGGTGGAAGATTCAGAAGCCAATAAAATCATTGAATTTTTAGCTCATAAAGATAATCCATGGTCACTTATTATTGTAGCACGAAATCATAATTGGAAAACGTATTGCAACCATATAATAGCTTTAGAAAAGGGAGAATTAAAATCTAACACACAATAAGTATGTTAAATATTACAAACAATACAATGAAAGAAAAACTTGATTTGACCCAATTCAAATCAGGTAAAATGGTATTTGATAAGAAATATTACAGAACTTTTAATCTGTTTTTGTTAGGTTTTGCCATCATAGTAATCATTATTTTATTCCTTCCATGGACTCAAAATATTACGGGTAACGGAAGTGTTACAACATTAAAACCTAATCAAAGACCACAAACTATACAATCGCAAATACCTGGACGAATTGAGCAATGGTATGTTTTAGAAGGTGATACCGTTGAAAAAGGCGATACTATTCTTCGTATTTCAGAAGTGAAAAGTGAATATTTTGATTCGCAATTAGTATCCAGAACAGGTAATCAAATTGATGCTAAATCGTCTTCAGTTGAAGCATATCAAGGAAAAGTTGGTGCTCTGAATAGACAAATTGTAGCATTACGTCAGGAAAAAATTCTAAAATTAAGACAAGCTGAAAATAAATTATTGCAAGCCAAATTAAAAGTTAAAAGTGATAGTATAGATACAGAGGCAGCTAAAACAAATTTAAACATTGCTGAAACCCAATATCAACGTACCGTTACACTACAAGAGGAAGGTTTAAAAGCAGTTAAAGATGTTGAAGAAAAACGCTTAAAACAACAGGAAAACACAGCAAAACTAATCTCTCAAGAAAACAAGTTTTTAGCTAGTATTAATGAAGTTATTAATGCCGAAGTTGAAATTAGTAGAATTAGTGCCGAATATGCTGATAAAGTTTCCAAAGCCCAAAGTGATATGTTTACAGCTCAATCTAGTCAGTTTGATGCATCTGCACAGGTTACTAAATTAGAAAATGAATATACTAACTACAAAATGCGAAGTGACTTACTTTATGTAACAGCTCCTCAAAAAGGATATATAAATAAAGCGCTAATTGGTGGTATAGGTGAAACATTTAAAGAAGGTCAAGAATTGGTTAGTATCATGCCATTTGAATTTGATTTTGCTGTAGAAACCTTTGTAACTCCTATTGATTTACCTTTACTACATGTTGGGGAAAAAGCACGTGTACAATTTGATGGCTGGCCTGCAATTGTTTTTAGTGGTTGGCCAAACGCATCTTATGGAACCTATGGAGCAACAGTAGTTGCAATAGAAAACTACATTAGTATTAATGGAAAATATAGGGTTTTGCTAAAGCCAGATGAAACGGATCATAAATGGCCAGATGCTATTCGTGTTGGCTCTGGCGCAAGAACAATTGCGCTATTAAATGATGTGCCAATTTGGTTTGAAATATGGCGACAATTAAATAGCTTTCCACCGGATTATTACAACCCATCAAGTAAAAAAAATGCATTATCAAAAAAGGAATAAAATGAAATCATTGATTGTTAGTCTTTTTTTATTTTTTAATATAACTGGTTTTACTCAAAATGCCTTGGATTCTGTTATGAGTCTTTCTGAATATTTAGGCTACGTTAAAGCATTTCATCCTGTTGTAAAACAAGCTAATTTAATTATAGATGAAAGTGATATTAAATTATTAAAATCTCGTGGTGCTTTCGATCCAAAATTTGAAGTTGATTACGCTAGGAAAAAGTTTAAAAGCGCAGAATATTACGATAAGTTAAATGCAACTTTTAAAATTCCTACGTGGTATGGTGTTGAGTTTAAAGGGAATTTTGAGGAAAATGATGGTGTTTTTCTAAATCCAGAAGCCAATGTTCCTACAGATGGTTTATATAGCGTAGGTGTTTCTGTTAATTTAGCAAAAGGACTCCTCATGAATGAGCGCATGGCCATGCTAAAGCAATCTAAACTTTTTGTTGAACAAGCTGCAGCTGATAGACAATTAGCGGTCAATAATATTCTTTATGAAGCTGCCGTTACTTATTTTAATTGGTTAAGATCTTATAATGAAAAAACTGTTTTTGAAGCTTTTGTTGCTAACGCGGAACTTCGTTTTCAAGGTGTAAAAAAGAGTTATGAGGTTGGAGAGCGTCCTGCTGTAGATACCTTGGAATCTAGAATAGCACTTTATGATAGGAAGCTAAATTCAGAAAAAGCACGCATAAAATATATTAAATCTACTCTGGAATTGTCCAATTATTTATGGCTAGAAAATAACATACCTATTGAACTTCAGCCAAATATAACACCAGATGTGGATACGGTTTTCGAAATAGACAACACCTTGAGAACATCCGAATTCGATACAGAAAATTTTGATATTGCACTGCATCCAAAAATGCGATCTTTAGATTATAAATATGAAGGATTGGAAATAGAAAAACGCCTAACAGCTAATAATTTATTGCCCAAAATAAATTTAGAATACAATTTTTTATCAGAAACACCAGAAACAGTTAACACGTTTAATACGGCAAATTATAAAAGCGGTGTTTTAGTCAGTCTTCCTTTGTTTTTAAGAAAAGAACGCGCAGATTTAAAATTAGCAAAGCTTAAACTTTTAGATACAGAATACGAAATACAATCTACCAGAGTCACACTACAAAATAAAATAAGTAGTATTAACCAAGAATTACAATCTTACACCTTACAAAACACATTAACAAGTGAAATTGTAACAGATTATGAATCGCTATTAGAAGCTGAAGAGCGTATGTTTTTTCTTGGTGAGAGTTCTATATTTTTAGTTAATACAAGGGAATCAAAATTAATTGATGCCAAATTAAAAGCTATTAATTTAGAATTCGATTATTTTAAAACCAAAGCAACACTGTTTAATGTGCTATCTACAATTTCGCTTTAAATACGTGTTACTTTAACAGCATTCATACCTTTCATACCTTTTTCTAATTCAAAAGATACAGCATCGTTTTCAGCAATTTCATCAATTAATCCACTAACGTGACAGAAGTATTTTTCTTGATCTTCAGAGTCAATTATAAAGCCAAAACCTTTGGAGTTATCATAAAAAGAAACTTTACCTTTTCTTACTGGATCAAATTCTTCAACATCGCTATCATCGCGTTTTGGAATACTTACTTCAATACTTTCCGCATCTACTTTAACGCGTAAAGATGGATCTGGAGGTGTATCTGTTAAATTCCCATTAAAGTCAACATAAGCAAATTGGATACCATCACTTCCACCTTCTTCTCTTTCAAGCTTTCTAGCTTCCATTTTTTTACGTTTATCTTCGCGTTTTTTTAAACGTTTTTTTTCCTTTTCACTTTTATTAAAAGTCTGTTGCGATTTTGCCATTGTTATTTTGTAGTAATTTTTAAAGGTTAAATTGAAGAAATAAAAATAATAATAGCATGGTATAAAAAGAACTATGATCGTATTATAGCCTAAATTCAGATTTTAGGTTACTCCTGCAAAGGGTACAAATATAAGATTTTAATTTCCTAATTAAAAGCTACACATGGAATTCTGTAAATTGAATGCCTAAAGTATGCTCAATATTCTGAATTAATTTGCGTTCATCATCTAAAATTAAGGCAATAGAACGTCCTTTTTTACCAGCTCTTGCAGTCCTTCCGCTTCGGTGTGTATAATATTCTAAATGCTCTGGTAACTGATGGTGAATTACAAATGCCAAATCGTTAACATCAATACCTCGTGCCGAAACATCTGTAGAAACTAATATTTGTACGGATTCATTTTTAAAAGCACGCATCACTTTATCGCGTTCTTTTTGTTGCATATCGCCTTCCAATGCACCAACTAAAAACCCTTCATTTAACAAAGCCTCTGTTAAGTTTTGTGTGCCAGCTTTTGTTTTACAAAAAATAATACCGCGTTGTTTTTTAAAGCTTTCTAATAAATTAACTAAAACAGATACTTTCCCTTTTATAGACGTTCTAATAAATTGATGTGTAATATTGGCATTCACCAAACTATTTCTATTTACTTCTATTTTAATCGCTTTTGGCGACATGTAGGTTTTTATCATTTTCTTAATTTCTTCTGGCATAGTTGCCGAAAATAACCAAGTAGAACGTTTTCCAGAGGTAAATGTTAAAATACGATTTAAATCGTCTTTAAAACCCATGCTTAACATTTCATCAGCTTCATCCAAAACTAACGTTTTAATATTTTTAATATCTATATTACCACGATCTATTAAATCTAATAAACGTCCAGGGGTTGCAACAATAATATGCGTTGTGCGCTGTAAAGCTTTAATTTGTTTGTCTATTTTTTCGCCTCCATACAAACCTTCAGCAAAAATTTTATAATCGCAGTATTTCGTAAATTTAAAAAGTTGCTTTTGAATTTGCTGAACCAACTCGCGCGTTGGTGCCAAAATTAGCGCTTGAATTTCTCCTTTATTAGGATTTATTTGATGTAATATAGGTAAGCCAAAAGCCGCAGTTTTTCCAGTTCCGGTTTGTGCCAAACCAATTAAATCTGTTTCTTTTTGAAGTAAAACAGGTATGGCTTGTGTTTGAATTTCGGTTGGATTTATAATATGAAGCTCTTTTAAGGCTTTTATATAGTCTTTACGAATGCCTAAATCGGAAAATGATGTCATAATAATTTTATTGAGCTGCAAAGGTAGATTTATTTATGGAGTATTGTTGTATTAAAAAAAGGAAACTATTAAGCCATGTAATAAGCTTATATTTGTTCCGTAATTTAACAAGTTAATAGTCATGCATTCCAATAACAAGCACAACAAATCGTATGATTTTGAAAGATTAATTCAGGCAAATCCTGGTTTGATACCGTTTGTTTTTAAGAATGATTTTGAAACGAATACTATTGATTTCTTTTTAGCAGAAGCTGTTTATCAATTAAATAAAGCACTTCTTATTTTAGATTATGGGTTAACGGATTACCAATTACCTAAAGGTTATTTGTGTCCGCCAATTCCGGGTCGCGCAGATTATTTGCATCACCTAAACGATTTAATTTCGCCTAAATCTGAACCTGTAAAAGGTTTGGATATTGGTGTTGGTGCCAACGCTATTTATCCAATTTTAGGCGCTAAATTATATAAATGGAACATGGTTGGTACAGATATTAATAGGGAATCTGTTGAAATTGCAAAAAACAATATCAATGTAAACCCTAGTTTAATAGATTTAGTTGAAATTAGATTACAAGAAAATCCTGCTCATATATTTACTGGAATTATTAAACCTAGTGAATATTATCATTTTACCATCTGTAATCCTCCATTTCACACCTCCAAAGAAGATGCTCTAAAAGGAACCCAACGTAAATTGAAGAATTTAGATTTGGATAAAAAAACGGCCTTAAATTTTGGAGGTCAATCTCATGAATTATGGTGTAATGGTGGCGAAGCATTATTTATTAAGCGGATGATTAAGGAAAGTAACACTTTTAGCAAGCAAGTTGGTTGGTTTACAACATTAGTTTCTAAAGCTTCCAATTTACCTAAACTAACCAAGCAATTACAAAAATTAGGTGTGACATACCAAATTATTGATATGGCTCAAGGTCAAAAAAAATCACGGATTTTAGCGTGGAAGTTCCCCAATTAATCCAATTGGTAGTATCCACATTTTAGGTAAGCTCCTTCTGGAAAACCAATAGGATGATCTGTATCATGTTGAGTTTTTAACACCAATTTAAAGCGTCGTTTAGCTTGTGATAATGAAGCTTTATTTACATCAAAAAAAGCATCTGCTATAATTCGAGACGAACAAGATGCTAAAACCAGCAAACCGCCTTTTGCAGTAAGCTTCTCTCCTAGTTGTGCTAATTGTGCGTATTTCTTTTTTGCTAAATGTATTTCCGATTGTTGCTTGGCAAAACTTGGTGGATCAATAACGACCACATCAAAGGTTTTACCAGATTGGATAAGTTGTTCCATTTCGGTAAAAGCATCTCCAGCAATAATATGATGTTTTCCAGAATAGTCATTTAGCTTACCATTTTCTAAAGCTATTTCTAGCGCTTGCTTACTAATATCTAAACTGGTAACCTCCTTGGCTTGATTAGCCAGAGCATGAACTGAAAATCCGCCAGCATAGGAAAACACATCTAACACGGTTTTCCCTTTACTAAATTCACCCACACGACGTCTATTATCTCTGTGATCTAAAAAGTATCCTGTTTTATGACCTTTAATCACATTTGCAGAAAAATAAACACCATGTTCTATGAATTTTACCACTTCATTTTCTAAAGTGCCATAAATAACAGAACCATCAACCAAGCCAAAATTAGCTTGTTGCAAATTTCGACTTAAACGCAAAACAACCGTGTCTACTTTTGAAACAGATATGAGCATTTCGGAGATATCTTTGATATAACCTAACCAAATTTCAGAATATACTTTAATCACTAAAACATTAGCATATACATCAGCAATAAGTCCAGGAAATCCATCATTTTCGCCAAATAATAAGCGGTAACTATTAGTTTTGGTTTTTAAAAGTGGTTTTCTTTTTTCAAAAGCATCATCAATCTTATTTTTAAAGAATGTAGAATCAATTGTTTTGGGTTCCCCATGATGTAACATTTTTATTCGAATAGGAGACGATGCATCATACAATCCAACACCAATGAAAGCATTATCTCGTTTTCTGAAAATAACTGCCACATCACCAGAATGGCCTTCTTTATTAATTTTCTCTATACTGTTTTCAAAAACCCAAGGATGACCTTGAAGCACAGAACGTTCACCATTCGCATGAAGCTTAACAGCTAATCTTGTAGTTGATTTTTCAAATTCAGGAATATTAATAGAAGACATGTTGATATCGATTTATGCAAAAATAGAAAATGCATAGCAGCTAACAGCTTACTATGCATTTAAAATTAGTATTTGATGTGATTTATAAAATTAGATCGGATTTCCAAAAATATCCATTTCCACTACTGGTTTTCCTAGTTTTTTAACTTCAGACCATTGCGTGGCTTTATCACCAACTATAACATAAATCATTTCTGACTCTTGAAGATATTTATTGATGATATTCTTGTAATCATCTAAAGTCATTGCAATTAATTCTGTTTGATTTTTTTCAATATAATCGTTAGAATATCCGTATTTACTAATATTACGAAGGATAGATAATTTAGCTCCTAAACTTTCGTAAGCACGTGTATTTGCTTTTAAAAGTTTGTTTTTGGTTAATTCTACTTCAGAATCTGTAAAATTATCGGCATAATTAGAAACCATTTCTTTGATAATCTCTAACGATTTTAACGTTGCATTAGCACGAACACTTGTTCTTACTGTAAATGGCGCAATTTCCAAACTATTTCCAGTGCCAGAATACGCACCATACGTATAGCCTTTTTCAATTCGTAATGTTTGAAATAAGCGACCACTAGAACCACCTCCTAAAATTTCATTTGAAAAATCTAAATTATCAGCATCTTCATTCGTTGCGGATAATGCTAATTTTCCGATGTTAAAAACCGATTGTTTAGAATCTGGAACATCAATAAAATAAATGGTGTTTTTATTATTTTCAGCAGGCAATTGAAACGTTGGAATCTGTGGTGCTTCACCTTTCCAAGTGTTTAAAGTTTCTAAAACGTTTAAAGTTTCAGATTTTGACATAGCTCCAGCAATATGAAAATTCGCGTTTTCAGGAACTAAATTGCTGTAATATGCTTTTAAATCATCTAAACTAATATTCTTAAACGTTTCTAAAGTACCGTTTCCAGGAATGGCAAATGGATGATTTTTTCCATATAATAATTGGTTGTATACCAAGCTAGCAATAGCATTTGGATTAGACTCTCTGTCTTTTAAGCCAGTTTCTAGACCTTGCATTAATCTGTTATATTCTGCTTCGTCCCAACGTGGCTCTAAAATAATTTCTTTTACCAGAGTAATGGTTTCTTCAAAGTTTTTAGCTAAACAAGAACCTGTAATATGAAAATCTTCATTAGCACTATACATATTAATACTAGCGCCTAATAAACCAATAGCTTCTTCTAATTCAGCTGGTGTTTTGTTTGCAGTGCCTTCTAACATTAAACTGCTTAACATGCTAGCAACGCCTGCTTTATTTTCAGGATCTAAAAGTTGACCACCAGGAATAGTAATATCAAACTGAACTAAAGGTGTTTCGTTATTTTCCATACCATAAATACTCATGCCGTTTTCTAAATTTCCAGTCCAAATGGCTGACATTTTAAATTTCGGCAATTCGCCAAAAGCAGGTTCACTTCTATCATATTTGCTAACTGTTTTTTCGTAATCAGCTTCTTCGCCTTGACCAACTTCTTCGTTTGCGACGTCTTGTTTCACTTCTTCAATCCAAACAGTTGCTTCTTTAGCATCTAAAACTGCTAATTCAAGTTGTCCTTTTGGAACAACGCTTGTCATAACATAATTTTTGTCTTGGATATACTGCTTGTAAACACGCATCACATCATCAGCAGAAACAGCATTTGTTAGTTTAGCTGTTTTGGTAATATAGCTAGGATCACCTGTAAATTCATTGTCCTGCCCTAATTGAAAAGCTTTATTTAAAACGGTACTTACACCTTGGTATAAATTGGTTTCTAATTCGGCTTTAATACGTTTTAAATCGCGTTCATTCACACCATTTTCCTCAAAACGAATTAAACCAGAATCGATTGCTTTTTTAACTGCATCCAAGTCCGTTAGTTCGTTTGCCCGAACGCGAAATATAAATTCGCCTGCCAATTCACTACTAGATTGATAGGTTCCTATATTAGGTGCTAATTTTTGTTCCTCAACAACTACTTGATATAAAGGTGCGTTTTTACTACCACTTAACAATTGACCTAAAATTTGAAGTGCGTACGAATCTTCATGATGCTCTTCTACAGATGAAAAAACCATGCGTAATTCAGGGAGTTTTGCGAAATTATCTTCAAAATATAGCGATTTTGTTTCAGATAATGTAACAGGTTGTGCTGGTAAAGCCTGCACTTCTGGACCACTTGGTATTTCGCCAAACCATTTTTGAACGAGTGTTTTAGTTTCTTGAAAATCAATATCACCTGCTATTACTAACGTAGCATTACTGGCTCCATAATATTGGTTGTAAAACTCTTTAACATCATCAATGGTTGCCGCTTGTAAATCTGGTAAAGATCCAATAACGGTCCAATTATATGGATGTCCTTCTGGATAGAGATTGGAGCGAATAATTTCGTCTGTGTAGCCATAAGCTGCATTATCAACACGTTGGCGTTTTTCATTTTTAACCACTTGCTTTTCGCGCTCTAAAGCCGATTTGGTAACGGTATTTATCATATATCCAAAACGGTCTGAATCTATCCACAGGATTTTTTCGAAAGCATCTTTTGGAACCACTTCATAATATACGGTATAGTCGTTGGATGTTCCGCCATTTCGGCTTCCTCCCCATTCTGGAATCATTTTGCGGTTAGCACCAACAGGTACATTTTCAGAATCATTAAAACTCATGTGTTCAAAGAAATGCGCAAAACCTGTTTTACCTGGCTTTTCACGATTAGAACCCACATGCATAATGGTTGCAACGGCTACAATTGGATCACTACTATCTTGATGAAGTATCACTTCTAGACCATTATCTAATGTGAATTTTTCATAATCAATAGCGAAATCCTTTTCAATTTCCTGAACGGGTTCTTTGGGTTTTTCTTCACAAGACATAAAGAAAACGAGTAAAGCAAAAAAGCTTATAATTTTTGATTGCATAGTGTTTAGTTTAAGTTTTAAAGATACTTAAACTATGGAAGAGGCCATTGTAAAAAAGCGTTAAAATTAAATTTGACTATGATTTAAATGATAGATTTATCTGAATTGAAAAAATTAATTAATAAGAATTTTCTTGGTAACTGATTGGTTCAAATAAGCTACTTTAACAATGTATAAACCAGAACTTAACGATGCTACATTAACACTGTTCCCTTGAATAGATGTTGCATGCCTTTTAATTAATTGTCCGTTTACATTATAAATGCTAATTTGTGCATCAGCATCCACGTTTTTAATATGAATATAATCCGTTGCTGGATTTGGATACATTTCAATTGTAAGAGTTTCAGTAATTTCTTCAGTACTCAAAGCATTACAATCTGTTTCGTTGGCTACAAAACTTGATGTATTATCTATAATCCAATTAGCTAAATAGGTGGCTAAAACATCATCTACAAAAATACAGCTCAAATTATTATTTCCTTGTGCATTAAAACTAGAAATTCTATGATTTCTGTCATTTCGGATATCCAAAGAATTTAAATTGTTATTACCTAAACGAACAAACCGTAAATCATCGTTCATAGATAAATCAATTTCGTTTATTAAATTATTGCTAGCGTGTAATAAGAATAATTCAGGTGCATTAAATAGCTCTAATTCAGTAATATTATTGTTTTCACACAACAAACGTTTTAATCCAGTATTGATACTTAAATCTAATTCTGTAAAATTATTATTGCTAATATCTATGTATGAAATATCTGAACACTGACTAAATGATATAGTAGGTAAATTATTATCCGAACACGATAAGGTGTGTAAATCGTAATTATTTGAAATGTTTAAGGCACTCAAATTATTGTTTCCACAGAATAGTGATTCCAATTCATAATTACTACTTACGTCCAAAGTGTTTAGGTTATTAGAGTAGCACCAAAGCACTTCAAGTTCTGGATTATTTAGAACATTAAGAGTGGATAAATTATTTAAATTACATGAAAGCAATTCTAAATTTGGTAAGTGAGAAACCGTTAATGTTTCTAATAAATTATTACTTACATAAATTTCCTTAAGGAACGTGTTTTGGTTAATATTGAGTGTTTCTAAACTATTATTTTCAATATCTAAAACCTCTAAAAATGTATTGTTGGATAAATCTAAAGTTGTAATATTATTTGAATAACTATATAGGTGTTTTAAATTAACAAAAGCTTCAATTCCTGTTAAGTCATGAATATTTTCTTCGTAAATGTTTAAGCTAATTACAGCTTCAGCTTCTGAATTTAAAATGTTTCCATTTAAACCGTTGGTGTCTATACCAAAATCAATAAGTACTTGCTCAAAATTAGAATCTAGAATAGCAGTTGTAGTTTGCGCATTTGAGATACTGCAAAACATAATAGTCATGCAAAGAAACATGATTTGTTTAATTTGTGTTGTAGGATTTTTTAAAGTCAAAATTTTAGGTTTAATAGCGTTTGGTGAGATAAATGTATTATTAAATTGTAGTTGCATCTATTAAATTCGTTGTGTTAGGCATTAAAATCGGTAATCTGCTTATTGATTGCAGTTTAACCTTTAAAAGTGACCAATAATTTATTGTTAAAACCATAAGTAGATCGTTTTACTAATTGTATTTTTGTACTTAATTTGATAGAAAATTTAATATGCTTCAGTTATTTAGACTCACTGCCTTTTTAGAAGGCGTTTCTTATATCCTTTTATTATTTATAGCAACACCTATAAAATACCTGTCGGATGATCCGCAATACGTAAAAATGTTAGGGATGCCACACGGAATATTATTTATTGCCTATATTATTCTTGCCATTGTGATTAGCAAGAAAATGGCATGGAATAATTTGGTTTTAGCAAAAGTATTATTAGCTTCTATAATTCCATTTGGCACATTTTACATTGAATACAAATACCTTAAAAAAGCTTAATACAAATGCAAGATTTACAATGCTTTATTTATGATTATAGTTTAGAATCAGGTATTTCAGAATCTTTTTCAAAGTTTCTGAATATGTTAGGTTTAGTACTGGTCTTTTTATTAATATTAATTTTAGCAGATTATATTACGCGAAAATTATTAATTAATGTCTTTAATACCATTGCAGCTAAATCTAAAACTAATTTTGACGATTTATTAATAGACCATAAAGCACCAAGAAACATAGCACATATAATTCCTTTAATTATAACCTTAAAGCTGTTTCCTTTTGTTTTTTATGATTATCCAGAATTTGAAGGAAATATTATCATTCTAATTAAGGTTTATGGCATAGTTTTAACTGTTTGGATTATTAGAAGTATTTTAAAAACGTTTGAGTCTTATTTTAAAACCTTACCTCGACTTCGAGATAAACCTATAGATAGCTACATTCAAGTTGTTATGTTATTTGTGTGGATTCTTGGTTTTGCCTCCATACTAGCGGTAGTAATCGATTTATCTTTCCTTAACTTTTTTACCACTTTAGGTGCTGCATCTGCGGTTTTACTATTAATTTTTAAAGATACTATTTTAGGTTTTGTAGCCAGTATTCAAGTGGCAATTAACGATTCTGTTCGCATTGGCGATTGGATAACTATGGAAAAATATGGCGCTGATGGTGATGTTGTTGAAATTAACCTATCAACCGTTCAAGTTCAAAATTTCGATTTAACTATTACGCATATTCCAACCTACGCTCTTATAACGGATTCCTTTAAAAATTGGCGTGGCATGCAGTCTTCTGGTGGGAGACGAATAAAACGCGCTATACTTTTAAAATCGAAAAGTATTCAATATTTAACAGAAGATAAAATTGAAGACTTAAAGAACATTCAATTAATAACAAATTACCTAAATCAAAGACAAAATGATATTTCAAATTTCAATACATCCAACGATATTGACAAATCGACTTTAATAAACGGCAGAAATTTAACAAACTTGGGTGTGTTTCGTAAGTATCTTCAAAGTTATATTGAAAATCATTCAGGGATTAATAAAGATATGATGATAATGGTTCGCCAATTAGCGCCAACACCTCAAGGATTGCCTTTAGAAATCTATGCGTTTAGTAGCGATAAACGTTGGGCTAATTACGAATATATCATGTCTGATATTTTTGATCATGCTCTGGCTGCTGTACCTTTTTTCGATTTAGAAATCTTTGAATTATCAACCGTTATTGGTTCAACTACAGACTAACTGTTCATGTTTCGTTATGCCTTCAGATTCAAACCAAATAGCATCCCAATATCAAGGTTATAAACAAACGCCTGCTTTGTGGTTTAAATCTGATTTGATGGGTATTTCACAATTTTTAATTCCCAAAAATATTTCAGGTACATTTATAAAAACCTTACCCAAAAATCTGCGTTTGGGTAAACGTGTGGAACAATTTGTTTTTAATGAATTGGAACAAAATACAGCCATTTCTATTTTAGTTGAAAATAGTCAGATACAAGACAATAAACAAACTATTGGCGAATTAGATGCTATAATTACAAATAACGAGACATCTATTCATTTAGAAATTATATATAAATTTTACGTCTATGATGAGTCTGTAGGTCATTCTGAAATAGACCATTTTATTGGACCTAACAGAAAAGATAGTTTATTAGAAAAACTAACCAAGTTAAAAAACAAACAGCTTCCACTACTCTATAAACCACAAACGCAATCTTTAATCCAAAGCCTAAAATTAGATGTTAATGAGATATTACAAAAAGTCTGTTTTAAAGCGCAATTGTTCTTGCCTTATAAAAAAGACGTGACTATTAAACTACTTAATCCTGATTGTGTAGTTGGGTTTTATTTAAAAATAGAGGAATTATCAGAATTTAAATCCTCTAGTTTTTATTTTCCAAGTAAACCAGATTGGTTGATACAACCTCATAATTCGGTAAGCTGGTTACATTTTCAGGATGCTGAAGCTCATTTTAATGCTATAGAAATAGAAAAAAAATCAGCCTGTTGTTGGATAAAGCAGGCTGATAGTAGTATTAAAAAATGTTTTGTTGTTTGGTGGTAAACATCCTATTCCACTGGTGGTTTTCCATGTATTTGAAGGTACACATCATCAAAATTACTACGTAAATACGCACGTAGTTTTTTGCGATAATCGTCCTTTAACCATTCAACAAAATTGAACGTACTTTTACTAATACATTTTGTATAACGGTGAATTCGGTAATCTATATCATCACCTAATTGTTTTGCTAAATCCAAAGCATCCCATAAGTCCTCACTATTTTCAACACAAATTTTAGAATGATGTTCAATGGAGCGCTCTAATACAACTTTGGAAGATTCGCCAGCTCGTACAGCTGCTATATACGTTTTTTTAATATCAAAATATACATCTTCTGAATTTGCAAATGATTCGCGTAAATCATCAGGCATTTCATAACGGAAATTTTCTTCAATTTCATCATCGGCTAAAATGCCATCTAAATAGAAGTTTGGCGATCTAAAAATACGATGCCAATCTAAATCTGCTCCCCAAGGACCAAATCTGTGTAAGTTGTTTCCTAAATCTAAAACGGTAAATGTGCTCTTGTTTTTCAATATACGTGAGCCTCTACCAATCATTTGGTAGTATAATGTAAGTGATTTAGTGGCACGATTTAAAATAATAGAATCCACGGTAGGCTCATCAAAACCTGTTGTTAAAATACTAACAGAGGTTAAAATAGCATCTGGTGTTTCCTTAAACCATTTTAATATTTTTTTACGTTCTTTTTTGGTGTTTGTATTATCTAAATGTGCTACTGGATAACCTGCCATTCTAAAGGTATCATACACATGTAATGATGTGTTTATACCATTATTAAATATTAAGGTTTTCTTGCCTTTTGAACGTTCTTCGTAAGCTTGAAGCAACTTAGAAAGCATATCATTATTGGTGTATAAATCTTCGGAAGATTTTACAGTATAATCTCCATTTGCTCCAACAACTAAAGAGGTTAATCCTACATTATATGAATAGACTGATGCTTTTGCAAGAAATTCATTATTTATAAGAGATTCAATACTTTCACCTACAATTAGCTCATCATAATTATCCTTCATTGGTAATTTAATGTTGGAACTTAAAGGTGTTGCTGTAACGCCTAAAATAAAGGATTTCTCAAAAAACTTAAATAGTTTTGTAAAGGAGTTGTAGTGCGCTTCATCAATAATAACCAATCCAATATCTGAAATATCCAGCTTATCTTCATTCAAACGGTTATTTAGAGTTTCAACCATGGCAACAAAGCAGCTATATTGGCTTTGGTCGTCTAGATTTGCTTTACTATTAACCACTTTGTTCTCTACACCAAATTCGGTAAGCATACCTGATGTTTGTCGGCATAACTCAATTCGGTGAGTCATAACCAACACTTTCTTTTTGTGGTGCTTTAAATATTGTCTAACAATTTCGGAGAAAATAACTGTTTTACCACCTCCTGTTGGGAGTTGGTATAATAAATGGTAATCTTCGGGAGCTTCTTCAAAACTTTTAAAAATTTTGTTGATAGCACCTTTTTGATAACTATATAGGTCTTTACCTTCTTTTCTGTCTTCTAATTCTGATAATGAAATACTCGTGCTCATAAATTTTTCCAATGCGCAAAAATACGTTCTTTTCAAGGTTTATCAAGAATTTTTTGAAAATAATTACAGAATCTTTTTCAACAACCATGGTTTAAAACTTATTTTTGCGACTTCAAAGCTTTTCCCTATTTTATATGCACAAATCAAAATTGACAGACAAACATTTTAAACTCTTTAAACCCTATGGTTTTATTAGTCAGTTTGTTATTAATGGGAAACAAAAACGAAACAAACGGTTATTGGGTGAATTATATGATTTTCCTGAAGGGACTATGGCTATTGGACGTTTAGATGAAAACTCTGAAGGTTTATTATTGTTAACCACAGATGGACAAACTAGTACGTTTATTACAAGTAGTAAAATTGAAAAGGAGTATTATGTGCAAGTAGATGGCGCTATAACTCCAGAAGCTATACAGGTTTTAGAAACTGGTGTGTCTATAACGGTAAATAGTAAACCATACAAAACAAATCCTGGCAAAGCATTTGTTTTAGAAACTATTCCAGATTTCCCTGAACGCGGAAAAAGAATTCGCGATGCACGTCATGGTCCGACTACGTGGATTTCTATTACCATAACCGAAGGTAAATTTAGACAAGTACGAAAAATGACATCGGCTGTTGGTTTTCCAACCTTACGATTAGTTCGCGTTCGTGTTGGAACAATTACTTTAGGAAATTTAAAAATGGGTAATGTTGAAGCGTTGGAGACTATTCAATAAAACTATTCTTTTACAACAATAAGGGTTGCTTTTACTCCTGTTGCCAAATTCCATTGACTAGCTGCAATAACATTTCCCGCATCATCTAAAATTTGCAATTCTGCCGTATTGGGTCCAGACTCTCCTTGGTTTAAGGCTTGAAAATCTATTTTATTAAACCCTTTTTCTAATTGTAATTTAAAACCACTAAACGTAGATTGTAACAGGACATTAGATTGCACAATATCGTCATTTACAAAAATACGAACACGATCACCATCTGGATACATGTGATCTCTATATATAATGTTTATACGATCTGCTTTTGTGCTAAAATCCCCTAAATATTGTGTAGTGGTACTGCCACCTTGAGCACTTCTTGGATCGTTTTCAGCATATTTTAAATGCTTATTTACACGATCTTCATAAAGCTCTCCAGGATTTCCGAATTTTTCACCAAACATTGAAAATGGTTTATCGTCCGTATTTAAAGTTGAGTTGTTTGGTACTGACATTCCGTTTATTTTACCTGAATTTGGTTTAGAAAAACCATTATTCTCAATTGGAGAAATGCTTATGCCACTACTTCCTGAATCACTTTTGACTGCAGGAATTGAAGTTGACATATTTGGATTGCTGTCAATTTGAGCCCATACAGGTATGCTAACCATAATGGTTATTCCAGCAAATACAATATAACGGACAAAATTCATAGTAATAAATCAATAAAAAATTATAGATATATTTCAAAAACTATACCTAAACGTTTTTAACACAATAAATATATAGCAAATATGAGAAATTTATAAAACATCTCATTTATTTTAGGATAAGATTAGTAATAGTCAAAGTTTTCAGAAGTTTTTTCAATATATTTTTAACGCTTTTTAATGTTAAAATATGTTAAATAACTACTTTGTAATACCTAGTACTGTAACAAATGTATTTAAGGGTCGTCTATATAGTATAATCAATCAAAACAAAACATTATGAGAACTTTAGACACCAATCAATTATCAAAAAGAACGAACAGTACAAAAGGTTTTACTTGGAATAGCAAAAGACGCTTTAGATAGTCATTAAATAAATAATTCTTCAATCAAATAAATCAAAACATCATGAGAACTTTAGACAACAATCAATTATCAAAAAGAACGAACAGCACAAAAAGCTTTACTTGGAATAGTAAAAGACGCTTTAGATAAGGTATCTAAAATTTAACCATCAATTAATTAATCAAAAAACCGTATCATGCAAGCAATAATCAAAATTTTCAGGGATTCCAATGAGTTAATAACGTACTCCCAAAAAAGAATAACTATACGGAAAAAACGGTATCATCATGATGCGTTATGGACAGGAACAAAACGTTATCTACATTAGTTTAAATTAGTTAAAGTAGGAAAAAACCAGTACTAGTTACTGGTTTTTTTTGTAGTTATACTAATGGTACCGTTTTTGTAATTGTAAAAGTCTAATTATTAAAACGTTATTATTATGAGACATCACAGAAATTCCGAAAAAGTGAATGCAGGCTCTATGGCAGACATTGCATTTTTATTACTTATTTTCTTTTTAGTAACAACCACCATTTCAACAGATGCTGGAATTAACAAAAATTTACCTGCCTTATGCCCAACAAACGATTGTGCAACTCCAGCTACCGAAAATAACGTTTTACGAATTATTTTAAATAATAATAACGATATTTTAATGAATAATGAATTAGTCAATATTAATGAAATTAGTAAGCAAGTTTCAAGTTTCATAACTAATAACGGTGATCAGTCTTGTAAGTATTGTTTAGGTGAACAACTTTCAACAGCTTCGGATAATCCTGAAAAAGCAATTATTTCCTTACAACATGACAGACAAACATCTTATGAATTATTTATTCAGGTTCAAAATGAAATTCTGCAAGCATATTATGAACTACGAAATGATTATGCTGAAACCAAATTTCAGAAATCAATCGAAGATTTATCAGCATCACAAATACTGGATGTTAAACGTGCTTATCCTATGAACTTATCTGAACCCAAATAAGGTTTAGTTACTTTTCAATTCCTTCTAAATCCATCATAAACGCATAATATAAAGCTGTACGCTTGTAACGTTCAAATCGTCCAGATGCACCACCATGACCAGTTTCCATATTACAGTCCATGATTAATAAATTATCATCGGTTTTAAGTGCGCGTAATTTAGCTAACCATTTAGCTGGTTCCCAATATTGGACTTGGCTATCCCAATATCCTGTAGTAATTAACATATTTGGATAGTCTTTAGCTTCAACATTATCATAAGGCGAATAAGATTTCATGTAATTGTAATAGGTTTCATTTTTTGGATTTCCCCATTCATCAAATTCAAAAGTTGTTAACGGAATTGTTTCATCTAACATGGTTGAAACAACATCTACAAATGGTACTGCAGCAACTACACCATTCCATAATTCTGGTTTCATATTTATGATTGCTCCCATTAATAAACCGCCAGCACTTCCACCCAAAGCATATAAATGTTTTGGACTGGTATAGCCTTTTGCAACTAAATGCTCTCCAACATTTATAAAATCGGTAAACGTATTTTTCTTTTTAAGTAATTTTCCATTTTCATACCATTCGCGACCCATTTCTTGTCCACCGCGAACATGCGCAATGGCATAAACAAAACCTCTGTCTAATAAACTTAATCTATCTGAACTAAAAGTTGGTTCTGTGCTGCTTCCATAAGATCCATAAGCATATAATAATAATGGTGTTTCTTCGCCTAGCGTAATTCCTTTTTTATAAACAAGTGAAATCGGGATTTTGGTGCTATCTGTTGCTGTGGCTTGCAAACGTTCAGAGACATAATCATTAGAATTAAAACCGCCAAGGACTTCTTCTTGTTTTAGAAGTTCCTGCTCTTTAGAGTCCATGTCATATTCAAAGGTGCTATTTGGCGTTGTGAGTGAAGAATACATATAACGTAATTTGGTGGTATCAAAATCTAAATTAGATGTAGGATATGCTAAATAAGCTGGATCTTTAAATTCTATATAGTAATCAGCTGTTTCATCCTATTTTTTTAATACGAATTGTCGCTAATCCATTTATGCGTTCACTTAAAACTAAATAGTTTGTGAACAAATCAAAACCTTGAAGCAAAACGTCGCTTCTATGTGGAATAACATCTTGCCAATTCTCTTTTAAAGTAGAATTTATAGCTGTTTTTACGAGTTTAAAATTAGTGGCATCCAAATTAGTTCGGATATAAAAATCATCCTTATAGTGATCCGGATAATATAATAAATCGCGTTCTCTTGGCTGAATAACTTTAAATTGCCCATTTGGTTGATTAGCATTTAAAAAACGAAATTCAGTAGAAAGCGTTTGGTTACTTCCAATCATGATATATTCCTTCGATTTGGTTTTAAAAACATAACTATTAAAGGTTTCGTCAGTTTCTTCAAAAACCAATTCATCTTGAGATTGATCCGTACCTAAAATATGCTTAAATACTTTGTTTTGACGCAGTGTTTCTGGGTCTTTAGTAGTATAAAAAACGGTTTTATTATCATTTGCCCAAACGGCAGAACCACCTGTATTACTTAATTTATCTGATAATAAGTCACCAGTTTCTAAATTTTTAAAAGAGATCGTATACTGCCTTCTCGAAATAGTATCGATAGCAAATGCCATAAGTTGATTATCTGGACTAACATCTTGACTTCCTATGCCGTAATATGAAAAACCTTCAGCCATTTCAGGACCATTGAAAATAATTTGTTCTTGAGCACCTTCTTTCAATTCCTTTCTGCAATACAAGGCATATTCAGAACCTTCTTCAAAACGTGTGTAATAGGAATAGCCATTTTCATTTACTGGAACAGACTGATCGTCTTTTTTAATTCGAGCCGTAATTTCATTATATAATTCATCTTGAAATGTTTCGGTATGCGACATCGCTTCCTTTAAATAATCATTTTCAGCATTTAAGTATGCTAGAACATCTTGTGTTTGTGTATCCGGATTATCAGCGTTTTTTTGTTCGTCGCTTAAGCGCATCCAGAAATAATCATCAATTCGTGTATCACCATGTATGGTTAGCGCTTTGGGTTGCTTTTTAGCAATTGGCGAATCACTATTAACAGATTTGGTATCGTTTTGCTTGTCTTTAGTTTCACACGCAGAAACTAAAATTAAAAGCAACAAGAAATACATGTTTTTCATAAGTTGGATAAATTGACGTTATTGAGTTTAAAATTAGACAATTAATTCAATTATTATTTATCTAATTCTTCTTTTTTAATCCCGTAAGCAATATTCACTTTTTTTCTGCCCCAATTTTTAGCAGCTTTAATATTTAAGCCCATATAAATGTCTATTTGATTCTTTTTACGTGAATGCATTCTATCTTTAACAAGATATAACCCGTCAAGACCTTCAATAGAAACTGGCGTGTTATGTTTTAAACCTAATGCCAGCAAATCACGAGACACAGCAATATATTTTAAACCTGGTTTTAAACTATCTCCAAAAGCAGTTACGTGAGGATTTGAATTGGTTTGATTCGAAACGGAATTATAGGCTGTATCTGTAACGTTCAGGGAATTCCATGTATATTCAGAAGGCTGATCAGTTTTACAACTACAAGCCAATAGCATTAACAACCCGATTTTAAAGATTATTTTCATAAAAATTGTTTACTAAAGATACTATATTTTTAAAGAATCTTAATCACATCTAACTTTTTTGTAACTTCACATTTTAGCTATTAAATCTCCTAATTATGAAATCTATTAACTTATTAAGCATTTTTTTTGTGATACTTGTTAGTTGTAAAGACGAACCTAAGCAAATAGAAATAATTGAACCTGTAATTGAAGATGTCGTTGTTACTCCAGAAATGATTGAACTAGCCCAAGGCATTCATCAACGTGTGATTACGTTAGACACACACGATGATTTTAATGTTAATAATTTTACAGATTCCATTAATTACACACAAGACTTAAAGTCGCAAGTAACACTTCCTAAAATGAAAGCAGGTGGATTAGACGTTGCTTGGTTTATTGTTTATACTGGACAAGACACATTATCTGCTGAAGGATATAGTAATGCTTATGATAATGCCATGGATAAATTTAATGCCATTCATAGATTAGTAACTGATATTGCTCCAGAAGACATTGAACTAGCCGTAAATTCTGATGATGTAAGACGTATACATGTATCTGGTAAAAAAATTGCTATGATTGGTATTGAAAATGGTTATCCAATTGGTTTAGATATTAAAAACGTTGGTAAATTTTACAATTTAGGTGGTAGGTATATGTCTCTTGCACATAATGGTCATAGTCAATTAAGTGATAGTAATACGGGTGAAAAAGATGGTGTTTGGCTCCACAACGGTTTAAGTCCGTTAGGAAAAGAAGTTATTGCTGAAATGAATCGTTTAGGTATGATGATTGATGTTTCTCATCCATCAAAAGAAGCCATGCGCCAAATGATTGAATTGACAAAAGCGCCAATAATAGCGTCGCATTCATCAGCTAGAGCGCTCTGTGATCATAGCAGAAATTTAGATGATGAGCAATTACAATGGATGAAAGAAATTAATGGCGTAGTTCAGGCAGTAGCACTTGATGCTTATATAAATGCTGAAAAAGTGGAGGTTCGTGATGAAGCCTTAAAAAGTATACAAAAAGAAGCTGCCGATTCGTTAGGTGTCAAATGGTATTCATCACGAGAAGAAGTGATGGCTTTGAGTAATGAAGAACAAGATAAATTTTTTGAATATTATGGCGATGTTGTTCGTTTAGCTAATGAAAAGGCTGAAACGATTGAAGGCTTTCCTCCTGCTGTAAATGTTGCTGATTTTGTTGATCATATAGATTATATGGTTGATAAAATAGGTATAAACCATGTTGGAATCAGTAGTGATTTTGATGGTGGTGGCGGAATTGAGGGCTGGCGTGATGCCTCTGAAACCTTTAATGTAACATTAGAATTAGTAAAACGTGGTTATACCGAAGCTGAAATTAGCAAGCTTTGGTCTGGTAATTTATTACGTGTTTTAGATGATGTTCAGGCTGTTGCGGAAGATATACAAGTACAAATTAATCCATAATTAAGTTCAAACAAAAAACAAGCATTGACAAATTTTAATCAATGCTTGTTTTTACTTGGTATGGGGTATTTTTTAATAAGACAATAATTCTTTTAAAGCCGTTTCAAATTTCCCTTTCCCTAAATACTGTACTTCAAGTTGATTAATAAATGGAATAGGTGTTTCCATACTAGCCACACGTTTAACAGGTGCATCCAGATGTTCAAAACACGTTTCCATAATCATAGATGAAATATCTGAAGCAATACCACCAAATAATGAGTCTTCTTGTAAAATAATAGCACGACCCGTTTTTCTAACCGATTCAAAAATAGCCTCGGTATCCAATGGCTGTAAACTACGTAAATCAATTAAATCAGCTTGAATTTCCGGATTATTGTCTAATGTCTCTAAAGCCCAATGAACAGCTGCTCCATAAGAAATGATGGTAACATCTTTTCCTTCACGTAAACGTGCTGCTTTTCCAAATGGAATGGTAAAATAATTGGTTGGAACATCCTGACGGATACTTCTGTATAGGGCTTTGTGTTCAAAGAAAAGCACAGGATTTGGATCGTTTATTGCGGTTGCTAACAATCCTTTAGCATCATACGGAAACGCAGGATACACCACCTTTAATCCTGGTGTTTTGGTAAACCAAGCTTCATTGGTTTGTGAATGAAAAGGTCCAGCTGCAACACCTGCACCACAGGGCATTCTAACAACTACATCAGCTTGTTGGTTCCAACGGTAATGGGATTTGGCTAAATAATTAACAATAGGATTAAAACCAGACGTTGCAAAATCAGCAAATTGCATTTCCATAACAGATTTTATACCAGATATAGAAAGTCCCATGGCAGCTTCCACGATAGCGGATTCGCAAATAGGCGTATTTCTAACGCGTTCTTTACCAAAGGCATCAACAAAGCCATCGGTTATTTTAAAAACACCTCCATATTCAGCCACATCTTGACCCATAATAACTAAATCGTCATGACGTTCCATGGATTGTTTTAATCCTTCTGAAATAGCATCAATTAGTCGTATTTCTTCTGTGTTTGAATTTGGTTTAATTTCCTGATAATCATAATCTTTGTACACATCATCTAATTCAGTGCTTTCATTTGGAACTATGACATCTTCATCAAAAGCCATCTGTAAATGCTCATTAATTTCATGAACAATAGCTTCCTTCATTTTTACTTCATCTACTTCATTTAGAATATTTTCATCTTTCAAAAAGGCTTGAAAATTTTCTAATGGATCTTTCTTTGCCCACATATCTAATAAGTCTTGTGGTACATATTTAGTACCACTCGCCTCTTCATGACCACGCATTCTAAAAGTTTTAAACTCAATTAAAATAGGGCGTGGATTTTGGCGAACACTTTCTGCTAAATCACGCATCTTCGTGTAGACTTCTACAATGTTATTTCCATCAATAATATGCGATTCCATACCATAACCAATGCCACGATCAGCAATATTCTCACAATTATATTGTTCGCTAGTTGGTGTAGATAAACCGTAACCATTATTTTCAACACAAAATAAAACGGGTAGTTGCCAAACGGACGCCACGTTTAAAGCTTCGTGAAAATCGCCTTCACTCGTGCCGCCTTCGCCAGTAAAAACAGCTGTAACTTGGTTTAAATTTTTAAGTTTACTTGCTAATGCAATCCCATCAGCCACGCCTAATTGTGGACCTAAATGCGAAATCATACCAACAATTTTATATTCTTGTGTCCCAAAATGAAACGAACGATCACGACCTTTAGTAAAGCCATTTGCTTTTCCCTGCCACTGACTAAATAAACGATATAAAGGAATATCACGTGTGGTGAAAACCCCTAAATTTCGGTGCATTGGTAAAATATATTCATCTAAATTCAAAGCCATAGTAACACCAATAGATATAGCTTCTTGGCCAATACCAGAAAACCATTTAGAAATCCGCCCTTGACGTAATAGAATTAACATTTTTTCTTCAATTAAACGCGGTTTTAGCATGCGTTTGTAGAGTTCTAATAATTCATTGCTATTAAGACCTGATTTATTAAAGGCTATATTACTCATAGATGATACTGTATTTCTCATGAAATTTGTTTGTCAAATATACTATAAATTGATAATTACAAATATAAATCTTACTATAAATAGTATTCCAAACTTTATAATGTTTTCGTACATTTGTAATACTTACTTATTAAATAATATCCTTATGAATACCATACCAAGTGTTAATTTAAAAGATTTTACATCAGGCGACCCAAAACGCAAACAGCAATTTGTAGATTCTATAGGGAAGGCTTACGAAGAAATTGGATTTGTTGCTTTAAAAGGACACTTTTTAGATGATAAACTCGTTGATAATTTATACGGAGAAGTGAAAAACTTTTTCGATTTACCAGTTGAAACAAAACAAAAATATGAAATAGAAGGTATTGGTGGTCAACGTGGTTATATTTCTTTTGGAAAAGAAAGCGCAAAGGGTAAAAAGGAAGGCGATTTAAAAGAATTTTGGCACTTTGGACAGTTTGTAGAAAATAATCCGAAATTGGAAGCAGAATATCCTAAAAATGTAGAAGTTGAAGAGTTGCCTGAATTTAATAAAGCTGGTAAAGAAACCTACCGCATGCTTGAGAAAACAGCAAAATATGTATTACGTGCTTTGGCTTTGCATCTTAATTTAGAAGAAACCTATTTTGATAATTATATTCATAATGGAAACAGTATTTTACGTCCTATCTATTATCCGCCTATTATAGACGAACCAAAAAATGCCGTTCGAGCAGCTGCTCATGGAGATATCAACCTAATTACTTTATTAATGGGTGCGCAAGGACGAGGCTTACAAGTACAAAACCATAAAGGCGAATGGTTGGATGCCATTGCTGAACCAGACGAATTAATGATAAATGTGGGTGATATGTTATCGCGCCATACCAACAATAAATTAAAATCTACTATTCACCGCGTTATTAATCCACCAAGAGAACTCTGGGGAACATCACGCTATTCTATTCCGTTTTTTATGCATCCTGTAAGTGATATGAAATTAGATGTTTTAGAAAGTTGTATTGATGCCGAAAACCCAAAGCAATTTAATGATATTACTGCTGGCGAATTTTTAAATGAACGCCTAATAGAATTGGGATTAATTAAAAAATAAACATGGATTTACAGGATCAGTTAAAAAACCTTTTTCCAGAACATGTAGAGGAAACATCTGAAAACGCAACCGACACCAATAATGGTTTGTGGATTCAAAATGATCCCATATTGTGCAAATATGAAAAACGTAAAGGCAAACCCATTACTATTATTGATGGTTATACTGGAGCTACCGAAGATTTTAAAGCTTTGGCAAAAGAACTGAAAACAACTTTAAGCGTTGGAGGTAGTTTTAAAGACGATAAAATTATTATTCAAGGTGATTATCGCGATAAAATAATGGCTATTTTAAAAGAAAAAGGCTTTCAAGTTAAACGCGTTGGTGGCTGATGAATAAAGACATTCTTCATATTACAAATGGCAATCATTTAACTGACTATTTAAAAGATTTAGAGATAGAAGGCGCCTTTTTAACATGGCAAGAAATGTTATGTGAAGGTCCTACTCTAACACAAATAGATTCGCAGCAATTTATAGATACACGTAAAGACTTTCTTAAAAATGTGTATACCATAGATGTTAATGAAGACGAGATAAAAAACGAATTAGCTATTTTAAATAATCCCGATAACTTTTCTGAAATTGTACTTTGGTTTGAATTCGATTTATTTTGCCATATCAATTTATTGGGAGTCATTAAATTGCTTCAAGAAAAGCATATTAATTTACCTATTTTCCTAGTCTGTAGTGGTAGAATTGAAGGTGAAAAGAATTTAAAAGGCTTATCAGAATTAACATCTGAACAACTTTTAAATCATTATGATAATAAAGTTCGTTTATTGGATTCAGATCTTGATTTAGCAAGAACTATCTGGCATATTTACTGCGGAAAAGATCATAATTTGCTAAAACCTTTCATCTTAAAAAATTCATCATTTATATATTTAAATAGTTGTTTAAAAGCACATTTAAAACGTTTTCCAAATTTAAAAAATGGGTTGAATGTTTTAGAAGAAAATATCTTATCCATCATTCGTGATAAAGACGTTAAATCTAAAGGTCATTTAATTGGTTATGCTTTAAATTTTCAAGGATATTATGGGTATGGTGACATTCAAATACTTCGTATTATAGATTTATTAGCTATATTTTATGAAGAAACAGAAACACGTATTACACTAAACCGTAAAGGGCATGAAGCATTAATTGGCATTCATAATTTTGCATCAGAAATCAATGATACTATAACGTTTGGTGGAATAAACAGAATGGATTATTACTTTAGCACCAAACAAAACGAACTTATAAAAAAATAAAACATGCCTATAAAAGAATCTGAACTGATATTAAATCCAGATGGTAGCGTATATCATCTTAATTTAAAACCAGAACATATTGCAGATACCATTATTTTTGTTGGTGATCAAGATCGTGTAGAAAAAATAACCAAACACTTCGATTCTATTGAATTTTCAATACAAAAGCGTGAATTTAAAACGCAAACAGGTGTTTATAAAGGCAAACGCTTATCTGTAATTTCAACAGGAATTGGTCCAGATAATATAGATATTGTCATGAATGAGTTGGATGCATTAGTAAATATAGATTTACAAACGCGGCAAGCTAAAGATAAATTAACATCCTTAACCATTGTTCGTGTTGGTACATCAGGATCGCTTCAACATGACATTCCAATTAACAGTTTTGTAATAGGTTCTCATGGTTTAGATTTAACTGGTTTACTTCATTTTTATCAGATAGACACTATTTCAAATCCTGAAATTGAAGATGCTTTTATAAAACATACTGATTGGAACAAAAACAAGGCAAGACCCATTTTAATAACAAATAGTCAATTATTAGAAACCCATTTTACATCCGAGAGAACACATACCGGAATCACAGCAACAGCTGTTGGATTTTACGGTCCACAAGGTCGTGTACTGCGTTTACCTATTCACGATGCTTATTTAAATGGGAAAATGGATTCCTTTGAATATAAAAATAATCGGATTACTAATTTAGAAATGGAAACATCTGCAATTTACGGGTTATCTAAATTATTAGGACATCATGCATTATCACTTAATGCCATAATTGCCAACAGACCAAACGGAACGTTTAGCGAAAACCCGAAAAAAGTAGTTGAGGATTTAATAACATACACCTTGGGTAAATTAGTAACATTATGAATACTATAAATATAGGTGGTGTTCCAGAGCATTTTAATCTTGCTTGGTATTTAACGCTTAAAAATGGCGATTATAAGCAGGAAAACATCAATTTACGTTGGCATGATTATCATGGAGGAACTGGTGCTATGTGCAAAGCCTTAAGGAATGACGATATTGATATAGCCGTTATATTAACTGAAGGTATTATTAAAGATATTATTGAAGGAAATAAATCTAAAATTGTTCAAACTTTCGTTCAAACACCATTAATTTGGGGAATTCATGTAGGAGCAAATTCTCACTATCAATCACTTAATGATTTAAAAGGAACTAAAGCAGCAATTAGTCGTTATGGTTCTGGATCGCATTTAATGGCTTATATAAATGCTGAAAATAATAATTGGGATTTATCAAAAGACCTACAATTTGAAGTCGTTAAAAATTTAGATGGTGCTGTTAATGCACTTACAAGTGGAACTGCTGATTATTTTATGTGGGAAAAATTCATGACTAAACCCATAGTAGATAAAGGTGTTTTTAGACGTTTAGGAAATTGTCCAACACCTTGGCCTTGTTTCGTTATTGCAGTTAGTGATAATTTTATTGCAAATCATTCAGACGAATTACAAACCATTTTAAGCATCATTAATAAATCCACTAAAAACTTCAAGTCTATCCCTAATATAGATCAGGTTATTGCTACACGATACGACCAGAAATTAGAAGACGTTCAAGAATGGTTGTCATTAACTGAATGGTCGCAAAGCTCTATAAATGAAGACACTATAGATAATATTCAAAAACATTTATTGGCGTTGGATATCATTCCTAAAACCGTGTCGTATAATACATTGGTGCATAATTTATAATTATTACATAGTCTTAATTCAGAAGAAATTAGTAGTAAATTGAGAATGAAGTATAAACTCGAAAAAACGATTAGCTTGATTTTGAATAGTATGAGAGAAAAGTTAAAATAGCATCTATTTGGGCTATTATATTTTAATTTCTTTAATAAATCCTGACTATTTACACTGAAATCATCTAGTAATCACGTCTTTAAAAACGAACATTACATCGATAAATGTTAAAATTCTTTTAATTTTTGAGTTAATTGACATATATTTGGGCTTTAAGCAAAACCAAAACTCATCGCTTATGCTATTAACGATTACTATTATACTCTCTTTTTTGGTTGCAGTTAATTTTATATTATTAATCTTTAGTTGTAATAAAACAACTAAACGTGCAACCCAAAAAACTGAAAACCGACCAACATTTATTGTATCCAAAAACATAGGTGTTTCTTCTGATTCAGCACAGCTTGCAGCTAACGGAAGTTAAAAATTTGATTTCTCTTATTCACGCAACCTTTTTCATATTTTTGCATCTATAGATAAAAATAAAATATGAAATTTGTCCCTCTTGCTCTTATAACAAGTATTTCTTTATGCGCTGGTCTTTGTTGTCCTGGTGAAGATGATTATGTATATTCCAATAATGAGGTTCGAAATGATACCATTATTCAAATTGAGAATAATACGATGAATTTTCAGGTTGATGATACCATCTATATTTCAACACGTCTTAATAATGAACAAATTACTATAAATGATAAAACGGTTTTTTTAACCGATTTTATTTCAGAGACACCTGAAAGTTTCTATTATTACTACCTTAATTTATACAAAGAAACTGCTTATGGCACGTATGCTTTAATTGAATTAAATGAAAATGCTTTAGAAATTATTGAAGGCGAAACACGTGTAGATAATCAAAGCTTATTTGTAAGCTGTGAATTAAATGATACTATTTTTAGTAATAAATTCGGAATCAGATTATTAGAGCCTGGAACCTATTATCTTTCCGGTTCCCAAAATTACTTCAATCTGGATACTGAATTAGCATGGATTTATACAAATTATTCTGGTTATGAGAGTATTTCAATTTATTCCAAAATAATAAATTCTGATTCAGATGGTCGCTATTATTTTACCGTAAATTAATTACCACTTTATGGGTAAAAACCCGTTATTTTCTAAAACCATATTTGTTTTGCTAAAATGCTTGTTACCAAACCAGTAACCTCTATTAGCGCTCAATGGTGAGGGATGGCCACTAGTTAGAATAGTATGCTTGTTTGTGTTTATCAATTTTGATTTCTTTTTGGCAAATCCACCCCAAAGTAAAAATACTACGTCTTTTTTCTGTTCACTGATTATTTTAATTACTGAATCCGTAAAGGTTTCCCAACCCATATTTTGATGACTACCAGCTTCATGAGCCCTAACGGTTAATGTGGCATTCAATAGTAAAACGCCTTGTTTTGCCCAATGTATCAAGTTACCACTTTCAGGATATGGTTTATTAATATCCGATTCTAATTCTTTAAAAATATTTTTTAAGGAAGGTGGATGCGCAATACCATCATGAACACTAAAACACAAACCATTAGCTTGATCTAAACCATGATAAGGATCTTGACCAATAATAACGACCTTTGTTTCATGAAAAGGACACGCATTAAAAGCCATAAAAACCGCTGATTCTGGAGGATAACAGTTATGCTGTTCATAATCCGATTTCACAAAAGTTTTCAGTTCTTGAAAATAGGGCTTTTCAAATTCTGGTTGTAAATACGGTTTCCAGCTATCACTAATTTCCAATTTCATTTTTAATATCTTTTTTATGACAGCACTAAATTAATACTATCTTTAGCATCATAAAACATTATATCTTGAAAAATTTAAAATTTCCAACAGCACAAACTATTTTGCTCATTATAGCAGGTCTTGTAGCTTTGTTAACATGGATTATTCCAGCGGGAAAATACGATACATTAGCTTTTGATAAAGCATCAAATAGTTTTACAAAAACGCATTTAGAAACCACAGAAATGCTTCCTGCCACTCAAGAAACATTACTTACACTCAATATAAATATTCCTTTAGAAAAATTCACAAATGGTGATATTTGGAAACCTATTTCTATTCCAAATACTTACCAAAAAGTTGAAGCCAAACCACAGAGTTTAGTCGCCTTTTTTCAATCTCCAATTAAAGGTATCATAGAAGCGTCAGATATTATTTTTTTAGTTTTAATAATTGGCGGATTAATTGGTATTATGAATTATACTGGTGCGTTTGATGCTGGTATTTCATGGCTAGCAATGGCATTAAAAGGTCATGAGTATATTTTAATTATTTTAGTAACTACCTTAATTGCCTTAGGAGGAACAACCTTTGGTTTAGCAGAAGAAACTATTGCCTTCTACCCTATTTTAATTCCTATGTTTTTAGCCGCTAAATATGACGCTATGGTTCCGCTTGCTGCAATTTATTTAGGATCTTCTATTGGAACTATGTGTTCTACTGTTAATCCATTTAGTACCATTATTGCCTCTGATGCTGCTGGAATTAACTGGACAACTGGTTTAACGGGACGTCTCATTACACTAGTAATTGGTGTTGCAATTTGTATTATTTATATTTTGCGATATGCTAATAAGGTAAAAAAAGACCCAACTAAATCAATTATATACAATCAAAAAGAAGAAATTGAAGCCTATTTTGGAACTAAAAGTGAAAACGTATTAGAGTTAACAACACGTCTGCGATTAATCCTTATCATTTTCACCTTATGCTTTGTGGTTATGATTTACGGTGTGTCTCAATTAGATTGGTGGTTTGTTGAAATGACAACTGTATTTTTTGTTGGTGCAATTTTAATAGGAATTATTGGTAAAATTCAAGAAACAACTTTTGTAGAAACCTTTGTAAAAGGCGCATCAGATTTACTAGGAGTCGCTTTAATTATTGGTATTGCACGTGGTGTTTCTGTTTTAATGAATGATGGCTTAATTAGTGATACCATGTTGTATCATGCTAGTACTGTAACTGAAGGAATGAATAAAGGCGTTTTTGCAAACGCTATGTTATTTATTTATAGCGGACTTTCCTTTTTTATTCCAAGCTCCTCTGGGATGGCAGTTTTAACTATGCCAATTATGTCACCACTGGCTGACACTGTTGGTTTTGGTCGTGAGGTTATTGTTAACTGCTACCAATACGGAATGGGTTTATTTGCTTTTATCAATCCTACGGGATTAATTTTAGCTTCATTAGCCATTGTCAAAGTGGGTTATAATAAGTGGTTGAAATTCGTTTTACCATTACTTTTAATATTAACCATCTTTACTATGATTGTTATAACACTTCAAGTGTATTTATAATCTTGAAATATTTTAATATAGCTTATTTTGTATTATTAGTTTTTAAGAAATCTAGAATTTTAGTGTTTATCACTTCGGCTTGATCTACTGTTAAAAAATGACCTGCATTTTTAATGATTTCGCCTTGACCGTTTGGAATTAAGGTTTTTGCCATTTCAATGGTCTTTTCATTATTAATAACATCATCATCGCCAATTAAAACCAAAACTGGCATTTTAAGCGATTGGAAATCACGTTTGGAAAAGGGTTGCATGTCAAAAGTGAATTTGTTGATGGAGTCATTAGCTTCAGATATATAAAACTGTTTCAAATACGTTTTGTCAATGTTTTCTACGTTACTTGACATGGATTCTAAAATTTGATCCGTCTGTTTTTCCTCTGAAGAAAAAAGTGAAATAATATTCTTAAACAAATCTGAACTTGGTCTAATCCATATAAACGTTTGTGCAGGACTTAATAAAACCATCTTTTTAATACGATCTTGATTTTGCAAGGCTATTTTAACAGAAATCCATCCACCTCTGGAAGCTCCTACCAAATTAAATTCCTTTAATTCAAGTTTATCAAAAATTTCAGTGTACCAAGTAGCAATTTGATCTACATCATCAAACGTTTTTGTTTTCAGAGATTTCCCAGGTTCTAATATAAAATCGATTGCAAATAATCTGTAATCTTTAGAAAACGCTTTTGCATTTGGGTACCACATAGTAGAACTAGCATTCATACCATGCAATAAAACCAATGATTCACCATTTTTTGGACCGCTTACAATAATATGAGCCGTACCAAAACTGGTAGGAATATATAATTCTTCAACAGGAATATCCCAAAGTTTTAAGGATGCATCATAAGCATCAAAATAAGCTTCCTGTTTTGAACTGGCATTAATTACGTAATCCGGTTTTTCAGTATACTGTAAATAATCTTTTTTGCAAGATGTTAAGCTGAAACTTATAGTTAGAAATAAAGCGATCTTATAGATTCTCATAAATTTGTTTTCTAATATTTCAAAGCTACATAAATATAAAGTGAACTTATACTTTTTAACTTTAGATTAGTTTTAAAACATAATCCGTATTTTTGTAATCCAAAAAAAAAGCAATCCTTTTTCACAAGGAAAATTATGATACATATTCACGAAAAAACGCTTCAAGATTTAGAGTTTTCAACAGTTTTACAACAAGTAAGTGAGTTGTGTATAACCGCTTTAGGACATGAGGAAACTTTACAAATCTCACCTTTAAACAATAAAGAATCTGCTATAAAAGCGTTGGCATTAACCAATGAATATTTAGCATCTTTATATAATGATAACCGCATTCCCAATCATGGTTTTGAAACGATTGCAAAAGAATTAAAGCTTTTAAAAATTGAAAATACATATTTAGAAGCGCATAGTTTAAAAAAAATTATCTCCATTTCTATTACTGCGAATGATATTATCATTTTCTTAAAAAAATTCCAAGAGTACTATATTAATTTGTACGAATTTGCTTCTGAAATTGAGGTTACAAAAGTTTTAATTGAAGAAATTGATGCTATTGTGGATAGGTTTGGCGATGTTAAAGATAATGCGTCTCCGCTTTTAAAGGAATTACGTCAAGATATTAATAAAATAAAAGGTAAAATTAATAGCAGTTTTGGATCGGCATTAAACACCTATCACCAACTAGATTATCTGGATGATATTCGGGAGTCGGTTGTAGATAATAAACGTGTTTTAGCTGTAAAAGCTATGTATAGACGTAAAGTAAAAGGCGCCATAATGGGCGGCAGTAAAACAGGAAGCATTGTTTATATTGAACCTGAAACGACGTTACAATATACACGAGAGTTAAATAATTTGGAATATGAAGAAGGTGAAGAAGTTATTCGAATTTTAAAAACGCTAACTGATTTTATTCGACCTTTTTTACCACTTTTAAAGCAGTATCAAGAATTTTTAACAGCAGTAGATGTCATTTCAGCAAAAGCCAAATACGCCAAATCTATGGATGCTATTTTGCCTGAAATTAGTGATAATCGCGAATTATTTTTACGAGAGGCTTTTCATCCTTTATTACTTTTAAGCAATAAGAAGAAACATGAAAAAACATATTCGCAATCCATTAAACTAACCGAAGAAAATCGCATTATTGTTATTTCGGGTCCAAATGCTGGAGGAAAAAGCATCACCTTAAAAACGGTTGGTTTGCTTCAAATTATGTTGCAATCTGGTTTTTTAATTCCAGTTCATGAGCGAAGTCATGTGTTTTTATTTGATAGAATTATTACAGATATTGGCGATAATCAATCTATAGAAAATCATTTAAGCACCTATAGTTACCGCTTAAAGCAGATGAATTATTTCTTAAAGAAATGCAATAAAAATACCTTATTTCTTATTGATGAGTTTGGAACCGGATCAGACCCTGAACTGGGAGGTGCTTTAGCCGAAACATTTTTAGAAGAATTTTACCATCGGGAAGCTTTTGGAATTATAACAACCCACTACTCCAATCTTAAAATTCTAGCTAACGAGTTGCCATTTATGCAAAATGCAAATATGATGTTCGACGAGAAAACCTTGGAACCCATTTATAAGTTGGCATTAGGGCAAGCAGGAAGTTCGTTTACCTTTGAAGTAGCACAAAAAAATGGCATTCCATATAGTTTAATTAATCGCGCTAAAAAGAAAATTGAAAAGGGGAAAGTACGTTTTGATAGAACCATTGCAAAACTTCAAAAAGAACGATCGAAATTAGAAAAAACCGAACAATCCTTAAAGGAAAACGAGCGTAAAAAGCTTACCGAAGCTGAAAAGCTTGAGGAAACAAATGTGAAAATCCAGAAAAAACTGGAAAGCTTTCAAGAGTTATATGATAGTAATCAACGCCTAATATATTTGGGTCAGAAAGTGAATGATTTATCGGAAAAATATTTCAATAATAAACAGAAGCGCGAATTAATGAATGAGTTATTTAAACTTGTTCAAATTGAAAACTCCAAGCGCAAGAAAACAACAGTTAAAAAGCAAAAAGCAGAAAAAGCTAAAGTAGAAAAAGTAAAACAAGAAGCCGAAAAAACAGTTGCAGTAATCCGTGAAAAGAAAAAAGTAGCTAAAGAAAAGGAGAAGAATAAACCTGTAGCTCCAAGACCAACTTTAAAAATCGGTGACCGAGTGAGAATGCAAGATGGTCGAGCTGTTGGTAGTATTGATAGCATTGAGAAAAATAAAGCAATTGTTAATTATGGTATGTTTACTACCAACGTGAGCATAGAGCAATTAGAATTGGTTGAAGCTATTAAGAAATAACATTTATGGTCTCTTGTAATTAATTCTTCACTATTTTTGTATTATGATAAATCAATTACCAGAAAACAAACAATTAATACTCTTTGATGGTGTATGTAATTTATGCAATAATGCTATTAATTATGTTATTAAACACGATAAGAAAAGTATGTTTATGTTTGCGGCTTTGCAAAGTGAAACTGGTAAAAAAATAATCGATAAATTTAAAATTGATACGGATAAAATGGATTCTATTTTACTTTATTCTCCAAAGAAAGGTTTGTCTTACAAGTCCACTGCAGCTCTTAAAATAGCATCTTATTTAGGCTTTCCTTTAAATTTATTACCTGTATTCTATATTATTCCGGGTTCTATAAGAAATTGGGTTTATGATTTTATTGCTAAAAATCGTTACAAATGGTTTGGAAAAAAAGATGCATGTATGATACCCACTAAAGAATTGAGAGCAAAATTTATTGAATAACACATATATTTATTTTTTTATTATACTTTTGACTGTACCATAAAAAAACTTAAACAGCTTTCTATAAAATAGAATTTAAAGAATTACAATTATTAAAACTAAAACTATGAAAAACACGCTTAAATTAACAGCTATTTTACTTTTGCTTACTACCTCTAGTTGTTCTGGAATTAAAGTATTGGATGCTTGGAAATCGGATTCAGCAGCTAATATTAAAGACAATAACATTCTTGTTATTTCAAGAACGGAAAACAAACAAGCTCGCATTGCTTTTGAACAAGAAATTGCAAAACAACTTCGTGAAAAAGGGATGAAAGCGACAGAAAGTTTTAAAGAGATGCCAAACTTTAATCATGATGAAGCATTAACTGAAGCGCAACAAAAAAACTTCAAAGACTTTTTAAACAATGAAGGTTATGATGCTGTTGTAGTTACTGTTGTAAAAGATTATCAAGAACGTACCGAAACATCTCAAGATGGTGGTTATTATGCTGGTGCTAGTTTTTACCCATCATATTATCCTGGATATTATGGTGGCTTCTATGGTTATTATGGCAATAGAATGTCTTATTCAACTTATGGAAATTACGTACCAATGAGTTCTACAACGCAAGTTGTGAAAACGTATATAGTTGAAACTGTGGCTTACGATTTAACACAAGAGGATGGAAAACAACTAGCTGCTGTGGTAACTACTAAAATAGATGACCCACAGAATGTGACTAAAAATGCTGTAGAATACACTGAAAAAATTACGAAAGCATTAACTGAAAAGTAATTCTTAACTTATAAATACTTAAAAAAGCTTTGAATTTTCAAGGCTTTTTTTGTGTCATAAAAATTCAGTCTAATACGTTTTATAATATATTTCCAATAAAAAAAGGTCTTGATTTTCATCAAGACCTTTTTATAAAACTAAACTAAAATTAAACTTAAAAAACTAAACTATCTTTAAAGTGTTTATTACCAATGTATTGACAAGTCTAAAGTAATTAATCAGGCTAAATTCAGTATTATAAAATCGACAAAGCGAAATTATATTTGTTGAGTCAATTATTTTTGCAAAAAGTAGCTATGAAATGCAAGACTTACTTCACTTCTGTAAATCAACATTTTAGATAAACTTATTTAAAAAGTGCATAGCATGTTTTTCATAAAAAATGAAACGAGGAATTTTAATTCATTTTTAGAAACAACCTAAAAGTGGTAATTTTGACCTCCTTGTTTTCATGAGTAACTAGAAACGAAAAACAACATTATAATTTTAAAAAAATTACATCAAAAACGTGTCCCAAAAGTTAAATAAATCAGAACTCAAAGAATTTTTAGATTCAAAAGTTACGCAATACAATACACGTGATTTTCTGGATACAGATCCTATAAAAATTCCACATACCTTCAGCAAAAAAGAAGATATTGAAATTTCAGCATTCTTAACGGCAACCATTGCTTGGGGAAATAGAAAAAGTATTATAAATAATGCGCAACGCATGATGGAGATGCTGGATCAAGAGCCCTATAATTTTATAATGAATCATCAAGAGTCTGATTTAAAAGCACTGGAACCCTTTGTTCATAGAACGTTTAATGGTTTAGATTTTATCACGTTTATAAATGGTTTACAGCATGTTTATACTAATCATTTCGGACTAGAAGCTGTATTTGCTAAACAGGCTGAAGCAACAAATTTACAACTTGCTATTCATTATTTTAAACGCGCATTTTTTGAAATAGACCATTTACCTAGAACCCAAAAACATATTTCAGATCCATTGAAGAATTCGGCTGCCAAACGTATCAATATGTTTTTACGTTGGATGGTAAGACCAGGAAATACAGGTGTTGATTTCGGAATCTGGAAAACCTTACACACCAAACAATTATCGTGTCCATTGGATGTGCATTCAGGAAATGTAGCTCGGAAATTAGGTCTGCTTACTCGGAAACAAAATGATGGAAAAGCGTTGTTGGAATTAGATACGAACCTTCGAATGCTTGATTCAAACGATCCGGTTAAATACGATTTTGCGCTTTTTGGTTTGGGTGTTTTTGAAAGCTTCTAAATTTATTCAGTATCTTTAAATATTAAATTAACACATGTCTCATTATATGAAAAAACTATTTTTTATTTTCAGTGTTTTATATTTTATTCACGTTCATTCTCAAAATAGAACGATTCCTGTAGACACGATGATTGTTAGCAATCACAGTACAACTATTAATGGTGTTGGTGTAAATTATTCAGCAACAACAGGAACACAACCTGTTTGGAATTCAGATGGAGAACCTATGGCTACATTATTTTACACCTATTACCAGCGCAGTAATATTAAGGATAAAGCGAGTAGACCGTTAGTTATTTCATTTAATGGTGGACCTGGTTCGGCTTCTGTCTGGATGCATATTGCTTATACTGGTCCGCAAATATTAAAAATTGATGATGAAGGATATCCAGTTCAACCTTATGGCATAAAAAGTAATCCCTACTCTATTTTAGATGTGGCTGATATTGTTTTTGTAAATCCAGTTAATACGGGTTATTCCAGAATGATTGAGGATAAAGATGGTAAATTACCAGACCGAAAAAACTTCTTCGGAATTAATGCAGACATTAGTTATTTGGCAGAATGGATTAATACCTTTATGACGAGACACAATCGTTGGGAATCACCTAAATATTTAATTGGTGAAAGTTATGGAGGACCACGTGTTATGGGTTTAGCTGAAGAATTACAAAACAACCAATGGATGTATTTAAATGGTGTTATTTTGGTGTCTCCAGCAGATTATAAAATTTACTCCACAGATCAACCTATTTATTCAGCATTGAATTTACCGTATTTTACAGCAGCTGCATGGCATCAAAAAGCATTGGCTCCTGCGCTCCAGCAAAAAGATTTAACAGATATATTACCAGAAGTTGAAGAATATGCAATTAACGATTTAATGCCTGCCATTGCAAAAGGTGGTTTTATTTCTGATACTGAAAGAAATGTAGTTGCTGAAAAAATGAGCTTCTATTCTGGTTTAGACAAAAAAACAATTCTGGATCATAATTTGAATATTCCTACCAATTTTTTCTGGAAAGAATTATTGCGTAATCGTGGTTATACTATTGGTAGATTGGATTCCCGTTATCTAGGAATTGATAAAATGGCGGCTGGAAATGAGCCAGATTATAATGCAGAATTATCAAGTTGGCTTCACTCCTTTACACCTGCAATTAATTATTATTTACGTGAACATCTAAATTTCAAAACAGATATAAAATATAATATGTTTGGTGATGTGCATCCTTGGGATAGACAAAATGATAATACACGAAATCGTTTACAACAAGCTATGGCTCAAAATCCGTATTTAAAAGTTTTAGTGCAGTCTGGTTATTATGATGGAGCAACAACCTATTTTGCAGCTAAATATACAATTGGGCAGTTAGATCCTGCTGGTACTATGAAAGATCGTTTTACCTTTAAGGCTTATAGAAGTGGACACATGATGTATTTACGTAAAGACGATTTAAAAGCTGCCAACGATGACATTCGCGAGTTTATTAAAAATTCATTAGCGAATGGCAAATCAGCTAAATACTAGACTTTATTCTATAAATATTTTAAACAAAAAAACACCTGACAAAATAATTTATCAGGTGTTTTTTAATATTTATAAATTGGAAGATTAGCCTTTTAACCACGCATTACGTAATTCTATTTGAGCTGCTGTTGCATCTTCTTTTGGTTGTAAACCTTTTCCGGTAGTAAATGTTGGTGTTAATGTTGTTTTAATAACAACATCTTGACCATCGCGAGTTAAAATAACATTAATATCCTGTCCTTCCTGCCAACCAAATACATTTTGAAAGACTTGATTTGCATTTTGTAATGAAACTGCTGTACCATCAATAGATTTAATAATATCATTTGGTAAAACACCTTGTTCTTTCCAGAAACTGTTACCTAAAACATTGTCCGTGAAGAAAATAGTTCCTTCGCCTTGATTTGCAGAAACAATTAATGCTCCATTTCCTTGAATATAGTTTGTTTTAACTTGACCTTCACCAATTTCTAAACCTACTTTCTCAAAAAATACATTATAATCAATTGGTACATCTCCAATTACATGATTGTCAAAAAAGCCGCGTAAAGACGGATATGTCATAGCAACAATTTCATCAATAATTTTATCGTCATCAAACGGTTTGTTTTTACCGTATTTCATGGATAATTCCTTCATTAGCGATAAAATACCACGATTTCCATCACTACCTTCACGAATTAAAATATCCAAACACATACCAATTAGCGCACCTTTTTGATATACGTTATAGTACTGACTAGCATACGGTTTATCAAGCACATTTTCACTCATAACGGTAAAACTCATAGCATCATTCATGCCTTTAGCTGCACCAATTTTATCCAATATTTTCTTATAAAAATCATCTTCGGGTACTAAACCTTGATCTACTTGAAAAAGCGTTGCAAAATATTCCGTTACACCTTCATACATCCATAAATGCTTTGAAAACGTAGGTTCATAATAATCAAAATAGTGTATATCTTCAGAATGGACACTTAAAGGCGTTACAATATGAAAAAATTCATGTGATACGATGTCAATCATACTTTTGTCCAAAGCACTTTCAGGCATAGATTCTGGCATAACTACAACTGTAGATGTGTGGTGTTCTAACGCACCGAAACCTTTTGGAGAATCCGCTTGACCATCTGATAAGTATACATAAATATCATAACGAGGTGTGCTGTTTACATCACCTAAATATGTTTTTTGTGCTAACATCATTTTCTGCATAGCATCTTTCATCGCTTTAGCTGTATGTTTCCCGTTTGGTGAATATACACTTAAAACAATTTTAATATCACCAACCTGAAATTCTTCAACATCCAATTTCCCATACATCATTGGGTTATCTGTAATATCAAAATAACGAGGTGCAAAATAAGATGAAGTTGTTGTTTTTCCATCTGCACTTGTTTTAGTGTCTGCAATTTGTAAAGCAGATGTTCTAACAAATTCAGCTGGAGCAATAACATCTAACATATATTGATTGTTTTTAAGCGAATCAAAATAACCAATAAAACCATGTAAATTTAATACATAGTTATTTGGCTCAATATTTGTGCCAGCTGGAGAAAATGGCACATCGCCTCCAATACCGCCAACCTCTTCTTGGTCGAAAGTATCATTTACCAAATACGTGATGTAATCCAATTGAGTTGCGTTTGTAATAGTCCAAGTATTCGTATCTACTTGGTTGGTAACTAACAGATTTCCGTTATAATCAAATGCTTGGAAGGTATCTATATATTTTCCAAAATCACTTATAGAATACGTTCCTTGTACTACTTTTGGAAGTCTGTATGTAACTGTTTCTAAAGTAAAACGTCCTGGGTTAATGTTTACAGGTACTTTATCATTAGATACTTTTGTAATATCAATAACAGTTGCAATTGGGTTGCTAGTGGCTAAATCGTCACTATTTGTTTTAGTAGAAGATCCACAAGCTACAAGCAGTGCAGAAAAACCAATAATGGCTAAAGTTTTTTTCATTATTAAAATTAAGTTTTTTACTTGACGCCCAAATGTACAATGTGTTACACATTTTAACTATAACTTTTTGTTAAAATGAAGTTTAACTATATTCGCAATATGTCCAATTCTCTAATTAGTATTGTTTCACCCTTTAAAAATACGGAAAAGTTTCTTTCGGAATGTTTGCAGTCTATTTTAAATCAAAGCTTTACTAATTGGGAATTAGTAATTGTTGATGATGGTTCTACCGACAGCAGTTTTAGTATTGTAGAACAATTTGCGAATCAAGATAAACGCATAAAACTCTATAGAAATCCAAATTCAGGTATTATTGCAGCTTTGCAATTTGCCTTTTCTAAAACCTCTGGGAATTTTATCACACGAATGGATAGTGATGATATCATGACACCTAACAAACTTGAAGTTTTACATAGAAATTTAATGGAGTATGGCAAAGGACATGTAGCTGTAGGACAGGTAAAATATTTTAGAAAAGATGGCATAAGTGATGGTTTTGCCAAGTATGAAATCTGGCTGAACCAATTGACTGAAACTGGAACTAACTTTTCGGAATTATATAAAGAGTGTGTTATTCCATCGCCTTGCTGGATGGCATATCGAGACGATTTTATAGTATGTGGAGGTTTTAATTCAGACACGTATCCAGAAGATTATGATTTGGCATTTCGCTTTTATAAATATAAACTTAAATGTATTCCATGTCATGAAACGCTTCATTTTTGGCGTGATTACAGCAGTAGAACATCTAGAACAGATGCGCATTATGCAGAAAATAATTTTTTAGAACTGAAAGTTCAATATTTTATTGAATTGGATTACCAAAAATCTAGACCTTTAGTTATTTGGGGAGCTGGAAAAAAAGGTAAAAAAGTTGCACGATTACTGCAAGCGCAGAATATTACGTTTTATTGGATCTGCGATAATCCTAAAAAAATAGGAAAAGAGATATATGATGTTGTTTTAGAGGACACTAATTATCTAAAAACACTAAAAAAGTCTCAATGTTTAGTAACAGTTTCCAATAAACTAGAGCAAATAAGTATTAAGAATCAATTAGATGAAATGGGGTTAAAACCAGCGTCAGATTATTTCTTTTACTGTTAATTATTTAATTTTAGGTTAAAAGGTTTTCTATTTCAGTGTAAACACTATTTTTGTAAGAAACAAAACCAGGAATGCAGTTTAAATACCCAGAAATACTTTACGCTTTATTTTTGCTTCTCATTCCAATTATAGTCCATTTATTTCAATTGCGTAAATTTCAAAAAGAATCCTTTACCAATGTTGCCTTTTTAAAGAAAGTTACACTACAAACACGTAAAAGTTCTCAAATAAAAAAATGGCTAACATTACTCACGCGCATGTTATTATTAGCTTGTGTAATAATAGCATTTGCACAGCCTTTTATTTCCAAAAATAACACCTTTAATACCACACCGGAAACCGTTATTTATTTGGATAATAGTTTTAGCATGCAAGCCAAAGGTGAAAATGGTGAGCTTTTAAAACGTGCTGTTCAGGAATTAATTGAAAATTTAGAACCTGACGATCCCATTTCGTTAATAACGAATACCGAAGTTTATAAAAACACGACACTTAAAAGCATTCAGAATGATTTGTTGCAGCTGGAATATGTCTCAAACCAATTGCACTATGATGCCGCTTTACTAAAAAGTTCCAAATTATTTAGCAGTACACCTAATGTAAATCGAAATTTGGTGTTTATTTCCGATTTTCAAGAACTTGATAAAACATTTAGTGTTAAAAAGGATTCGTCATACAATATATATCCTGTACAATTAAAGCCTGTAAATACTCAAAATGTAGCAATAGATAGTTTAAGTCTATCCAGCACAACAGTCAGTAATACAACGCTCCAGGTCTTTTTAAAATCGAATGGAAACGTAACAAATAATGTATCTATTTCCTTATTTGATGACGAAAAATTATTAGCAAAAACTACGACATATCTTTCTGATAAAGGGATAGCCGAGTTTACCATTACCGAAAAAAGTATTTCAAAGGGTAAAATTGTTATAGAAGATACCAGCTTACAATTTGATAACACCCTGTTTTTTAATATTAATACACCTTCAGAAATTAATGTGTTAACCATTCACGAAAACACGACGAGCAATTATTTAGAGCGTTTGTTTGCTTCAAATGAATTTCAGCTAACTACAACAAGCTTGAATCAATTAAATTATAGTGCTATTGAAAAGCAACAACTTATTGTTTTAAATGAATTAGAATCTATACCTAGTTCTTTAACAAATTCACTAAATGCTTTTATTAAAGCAGGCGGTTATGTGGTAATTATCCCGAATTCAAAATCAGAAATTGCTAATTACAATGCGTTTTTGGGAATTTATGGAATACAATTACAAAATGCTATAACAACTGAAAAACGGGTAATGAGCATAAATTATTCGCATCCAATTTATAAAAACGTATTTGAAAAACAAGAATCAAATTTTCAATATCCGAAGGTGAACACCTTTTTTCCAATTAATACTAATACTGTAACACCCTCTGAAGCACTTTCTTTTGAAGACGGAAAACCATTTTTAGTAACTCAAAATCAATTAGCTGTTTTTACAGCAGCATTAAATTCAGAAAACTCCAATTTTAGTGAATATGATTTAATTGTACCAACGTTTTATAAATTAGCACGGCAAAGTTTACAGAAAGCACAACTTTATTATACTATTGGAAATGAAAACACTTTTGATATACCTGTAAACTTGGAGCAAGATGGTGTATTATCTTTAACAAAAGAAGACGTAAATTTAATTCCAATGCAACAATATTTTAATGATAAAGTGACAATTACAACTTCTTATATACCCTATTTAGCTGGTGTTTATAGTATAAAGAATAAAACAGAAAGTATTGCCAACGTAAGTTTTAACTATAACAGACATGAAAGTGACTTAATATATCAAGATTTGAGTCTTTTAAATAATGTTGTTATTAGTAATTCTGTTAGCACTATTTTTGAACGTATAAAAAGTGATACGAAAATTAATGCGCTATGGAAATGGTTTGTTATTTTTGCACTAGCTTTTATAATTATTGAAATGCTCATCTTAAAATATTTTAAATGAACGTACTCATAAAATCTGCCACAATAATTGACTCCAAAAGCGATTTTCATAATCAGACAGTCGATATTTTAATTGAAAAAGGGACAATTACCCAAATTGCGGTATCTATAAAAAACACGAACGATTACAAAGAAATCTATTTAGAGAACCTTCATGTATCTCAAGGATGGTTTGATAGTAGTGTAAGTTTTGGTGAACCTGGCTATGAAGAGCGTGAAACCATTGCTAATGGATTAAAATCAGCAGCCTATTCAGGTTTTACAGCAGTTGCCTTAAACCCAAATAGTAATCCTGTTATTGATAGTTTTGCTGATATTTCTTTAGTCAAAGCAAAAGCACAAAATCATGCCGTTTCCCTCTATCCCATTGGCACGTTAACCAAAGGTGCTTTAGGCGAAAATATGGCTGAATTATTTGATATGAGTCAAGCCGGAGCCGTAGCATTTTATGATTATCAAAAACCGATTGAAAATCCTAATTTGATGAAAATTGCCTTGCAATATGCTAGTAATTTTGACGGTCTAATTATGTCGTTTCCACAGGAATCACGCATATCACGTTCTGGAGTTATGAACGAACATATATCAAGTACACGTTTAGGATTGAATGGAAATCCTGCATTAGCCGAAGAATTACAAATTGCTAGAGATTTATTTCTATTGGAATATACAGGCGGTAAATTACATATTCCAACTATTTCAACTGCCAAATCGGTTGATTTGATTCGTGAAGCTAAAAAGAAGAAACTGGATGTTTCCTGTAGTGTTGCTATTCATAATTTATGCTTTACAGATGATGCGCTTAACACCTTTAACACAAACTTTAAGGTGTTGCCTCCAATTAGAACACAATCAGATATTAACGAATTAATTGAAGGTTTAAAAGACGGAACGATTGATATGGTTACATCTGACCATAACCCTATAGATATTGAGCATAAAAAAGTAGAATTTGATCATGCTAAATATGGTACAATTGGTTTGGAATCTGCTTTTGGTGCGTTACAAAATCTATTTTCAACAAAAAAGGCTATAACCTTTTTAACGAACGGAAAACAGCGTTTTGGAATAGAATCCAGTCCAATAAAAATTGGAGAGAAAGCAAATTTAAGTTTATTTAATCCAATCTACACATACACTTTTAATAAGACGCACATTATATCGACCTCTAAAAATGCCATATTTAAAGATGTCATTTTAAAAGGTAAAGCCTACGGAATTATAGCTAACAACAAATTAATTTTAAATTAAAATGATGAATGATAAAACGATACAAGAAGGGAGAACTATGGCTATTGTAGCCTATTTTACCTTTGTTGGATTAATTATAGCTGTTATCATGAATATTGATAAAAGGAATCCGTTTACAACATTTCATATTAGGCAAATGTTAGGTCTCGTAATCATGCTTCTCGTATCCAATATTACAGAAAAATATATCAGTTCATGGCTAGGAACTACATTCTGGGCTTTTACCTTTGTTAGTTGGTTGTTTGGTTTGTTTTATGCGTTCAAATCTGAAATGAAACCTTTACCCATCATAGGCGATAAATTTCAGGAATGGTTTAAGAATATTAATTAACACAAAACACATTGAATTTACATTTTATAACCAGACCGTCTTCATTACCAGAAAATGCACCATTACTAATTTTATGTCACGGATATGGTAGTGATGAAAATGATTTATTTTCATTTGCATCAGAGCTTCCTGAAGAATTATTTATCATTTCATTACGTGCGCCTTACGCTATGCAACCTTATGGGAATGCCTGGTATGCTATAAACTTTGATGCCGAAAAAGGTAAATGGAGTGATGATGAACAAGCAAAAGAATCTCGAGATCAAATAGCTAATTTCATAGATTATGCTTGCAAAACATATCCTGTTAATAAAGACAATGTAAACTTATTAGGCTTTAGTCAAGGAACTATTTTAAGTTATGCCGTAGCACTAACCTATCCTGAAAAAGTTAAAAATGTTATTGCTCTAAGCGGTTATATTAACCCAAATATTGTTCCTGAAAATCTGCAAGAAAAAAATTATTCTAAATTAGATTTTTACTGTTCCCATGGTAGTGCAGATCAAGTAATACCTTTAGATTGGGCTAGACAAGCACCTAAATTTTTGAAAAGTTTAAATATTAAACATCAATATGCCGAATTTCCAGTTGGCCATGGTGTGTCGCCACAAAATTTTTATGATTTTAAAACGTGGTTAATAGCGCGTATCTAGTTGTTTGTCTTTTGATTATAAAGTGTGAGAAAATTTAACAATTCAAAATGATTATTAACTTAAGAATTATGTTAGATTTGATAATAAACTAATCATTTTATTTTCATTTTATGTGTACAAAGAAAATAGCTTTACTATTTTTTCTTTTGTGTTTGTTTCAGTCCACTTTCTCTCAAATTAATAATGAAGATAAAGCCTATTACTTGGCATTTGATTCTATCATAGGACAAGAAAACACATCTTTATATAATGGCAAAAGATATGTTGATAGATATAGATCATTAGAAAATAATCATCGTTATTTTCTACAATCTAAATTTCAAAAAGGCCATGTGGTTTATAATCAGCAACCATTTTTTAATATCAATTTAAAATATGATTTGTTTGAAGATGTTTTAATTGCTAAACTATCTGGAAATAAATCGTTCTTCAATATGGTATTTATTTCAGAACATGTGGAGAAGTTTTCAATTCAAGAGCATCAATTTATAAATTTAAATGTATTTGAAAATTCAAACTTTACGGGTTTTGCGGAAATTATCTACAGTGGAAACGATTTAATTCTATTAAAAAAATGGACTAAAGAAAAAAAAGACAACATTAGAGGTCAAGCTGTGGTTTATGAATTTGATGAAAATTTAATGTATATAGTTTTCAATAAAGGTAAACTTGAAACCATAAAATCTAAAAACAGCCTTAAAAAGTTAATTCCTGAAAAATCTAGTATAATTAATGAGTTTTATAGAGATCAAAAGCCGCTGTTAAAGTCTAATCCTGATTTATTCATGAAGCAGCTAATAATAAAAATAAACGAAAACGTATTTAATGAAACTCAAAAAAATCTAGAATGAAAAAAGTTCTGCTGTTTTCAATAGTGTTGTTTTATTCTCAAATTTTGTTTTCACAAACAGAAAAGTCTATTACCATTTCTTTTAATAATACACCAATTAAGGAAGCCATAATTGAGTTAGAAAATCAAACTAATTTTCATTTTTACTTTCAAGAAGACTGGTTTGGCGATTTAACAGTGAGCCAAACTTTTTCCAATACGGCTATTAAGGATGTGTTATTTAAAATTTTCAATCAAACATCCATTAATTATCATATAATTGATGACCGCATTATTTTATCAAACAACAGTTATATTTATACTAGTTTACCAAACGCCTTTTTTAATAGTAATATAATATTAAACACAGATGAAAACGATGCTATTTTTTACAATGAATATGAGGCTAATGCTTTAAATGGAAAATTAATTACTATTGGAAAACAAAACAAAAGTTCCAATCAGAAATCGTATGTAATTTCTGGTTTTGTCAAGAATGAAAGTACAAATGAACCGATTCAGAATTTGGTTATTTCTACTAATAATAAATCTAATTTTACAACTACAAACAGTAAAGGTTATTTTAGTTTGGAAGTTCCTGCTGGAATTAATGAAATTGAAACTAATTTATTGGGCTACGAAACAATAACTAAAAACGTGCTTGTTTATGGCGATGGAAACTTAAATTTTGAAGTCCTTGAAGGTGCGGAACAGCTAGATGAAATTTTAATTGAGGCTAAAAAAGACGATAATATTAAAACAGCAGTAGTTGGTGTAACAACTATTGATATGGCTGGAATTAAAAATATTCCAGTAGTATTGGGTGAGCGAGATATTTTAAAAATTGCAACAACCATGCCTGGTGTTAAAACAGCTGGTGAAGGAGCTTCAGGGTTTAATGTTCGTGGTGGAAGAACTGACCAAAACTTAATTTTATTGGATAATGCAGTTATTTATAGTCCTTCACATTTTTTAGGTTTTTTCTCTGCTCTAAACCCATTTACAACTGGAAGCCTGGATATTTACAAAGCCTCTATTCCAGCGGAATATGGAGGTCGTCTATCTTCTGTTTTTGATATTAAAACCAAAGATGGTAATCTAACAAAGTTTTCTGGTGAAGGATCTATTGGTCCAGTTACGGCCAATTTATCACTAGAAACTCCAATAGTAAAAGAAAAATCGTCTTTAATTTTGGGAGGAAGAGCAACATATTCAGGATGGATTTTAAGATCTTTAGATGATGAAAATTTAAAGAATAGTGAAGCTTCTTTTTATGATGGAATTGTAAAATATAAACACAAATTAAATATTAATAACACCATACAAACATCTATATATTATAGTAACGATAAGTTTAGCATTACATCAGATTCCCTGTATAGATATAATAACCAATTAGCTTCCTTAAAATGGGATCATGAGTTTAATGAGAAAAATAAAGCCGAAGTTATATTAGTAAATAGTCAATATAAATATAACATTGATTATGAAGGAAACTCAAATAGGAATTTTGATTTTGGTTATAAAATAAATGAAACCCAGTTAAAACTAAATTTCGATTATTTCTACAGTAAAAAACATAAATTTAAATATGGATTAAGCAGTAAATTATATAATGTTAATCCAGGAACCATTGAGCCTAGTGATCTAAATTCTGATGTAGAGTATGAATCGTTAGATAAAGAAAAAGGACTAGAGTCTGCTATTTATATAGCTGATTTATTTGAAATTACTGACAGATTGCTATTAGATATTGGCTTACGATACTCTTTTTATGCCTCTCTTGGACCTGCTACTAAAAACATATATCAAGAAGGACTGCCTAGAAATCCATCAACAATAATTGGTCAAGAAACTTATGGTAATAATGCAGTTGTTAAAACCTATGGTGGGCCAGAAATACGTACATCATTCAGGTATTTTTTAACACCAAGTTTCTCCTTGAAAGGAAGTTATAATAACACAATTCAGTACATTCATTTATTGTCAAATAATACAACTGAAGCACCAATTGATACGTGGAAACTTTCAGATTTAAACACAAAACCACAAAGGGCTCAACAGATTTCTTTAGGACTTTATAAAAATTTGGATGCTTCAAATATTGAATTAAGTTTGGAAGGGTACTACAAAAAAATGAAAGATATTCTGGATTATAAAATTGGTGCTGATTTAATTTTAAATGAAAATTTAGAACAAGAATTATTACAAGGTCAAGGCAAAGCTTATGGAATTGAATTTCTTCTAAAAAAGAAAAAAGGAAAACTTAATGGTTGGTTAGGATATAGCTATTCACGATCCTTTGTGAAGTTAGACAGTCCTCTAGATGAAGAACGCGTTAATAATGGTGATTATTTTCCTGCTAATTATGATAAACCACATGATTTTACAACCGTTTTAAATTATAAGCTAACACATCGTTTTAGCTTTTCAGCAAACTTTACGTATCAAACCGGTAGACCTATTACCTTCCCTATAGGTAAATACGTTATAGCAAACGAAGAGCAAGTTGTTTATAGTGATAGAAATCAATATCGTATTCCTGATTATTATCGGTTAGATTTAGGTTTAAACATTGAAGGTAATCACAAATTACAAAAGTTAGCACATAGTTTTTGGAATATTAGTGTGTTTAATGTTTTAGGCAGAAATAATCCGTATTCCGTGTTTTTTGTAAATGATGATGGTAAGATTCAAGCTTATCAAACCTCAATTTTTACAGTGCCAATTCCTACTATTACCTATAACTTTAAATTTTAAATGAAGATGAAAAAAGCTGCCATATTTAAATTTTTTCTTTGCTTTATTATAATTTTGCATTCAAGCTGTAGAGAGCCTTTTGAACCTGATTCTATAGATTTTTTGGATGCTCTTGTTGTAGAAAGCACCATAACTAATGAGTTAAAGAAACACGAGGTAAAATTATCACGTACTTATGCACTAGAAAATTTTGAGCCTACTTATGTAAATAATGCCAATGTAAGAGTTGAAGATAGTAATAATAATCTGTATTCATTTTCTTTAATAAGTGATGGAAGTTATATATCAGATAGCGCATTCCAAGCAATTTCAGGTGTAACATATAAATTATATATAACAACGCAAGACGGTAAAGAATATGAATCTGATAGTATTGAACTAACGCCTATTTCAGATATTACTAATTTGTATACAGAAATTGTAACCAAAGATAATGGAGAAACTGGAATCCAAATTATGGTAGATAATAATAACACAAACAGTTCTGCACAATATTTTAGATATCAATATGAAGAAACTTATAAAATAATAGCTCCTAACTGGAATCTGTATGAAGCCGTATTAACAAATTTTTCAGTAGCTTCAAATGGAGATGCTGTAGAGTTTGATTCGGAGTTTATTGAAAGAACTCAAGAAGAACAAATCTGTTTTATAACTGATAAGTCTTTTGGTATTTTACAAACATCAACAAGTGATTTAAATGAAAATAGTATTGAAAAATTTCCAATTAAATTTATTCAAAGCAGTGATGGTGTATTAAGGGATCGTTACAGTATATTAGTTAAACAATTTGTACAAAGCATTGAAGCTTACACGTACTATGAAATTGTAAATGAATTAGGTGAAAATCAAAATATTTTATCCCAAACTCAACCCGGTTTTGTATTAGGAAATGTATCATCTTTAAACGACACTCAAGAAAAAGTAATTGGTTTTTTTGAAGTTTCATCAGTTTCAGAAAAAAGGGTGTTTTTCAATTATTCCGATTTCAATTTCCCAAAGCCAGAATTTATTTTCGAGTGTAATTTAATAGAGTTAGATTATAGTATTAATGCAACTTGTGGCCCTTGCTCTCCTCCTATTAGAAATGAACGTGCACAAATTTATAGATTACTAACAACATTTGAGGATGACAATTTAAATTATTTAATTACTGAAATCCCTCAACCATTAGAAGGAATTTGGAGATTAACAAACCCTGAATGTGGAGATTGTACGACATTAGGAACTAACATAGAACCCGATTTTTGGGAAGATTAATTATGAGAAAAATAATCCTTATACTCGTTGTTTGCATTTTATACCTAAATTCATTTGGTCAGATTAATCGTGAAGAATATACATTTTTAGCGGAAGAAATACCAGCTGAAACAACAACAATACATACAAATACTAACCTACTTCTGGCAGGAGAATTTCTTTACTACAATGTTGCTTGCCTTATAAAAGACAAACAAACATATAGTACTATTAGTAAAATAGTATATGTTGAATTAGTAGGAGCTAATGAGACTGTTATCTTTAAAAATAAAATTAAAACTGATAATAGTTCAGCTCATGGTGATTTTTTTATTCCTACTACCATAAAAACGGGACATTATAAACTAATTAGTTACACAAACTGGTCTAAAAACAACCTAACTGATAGTTTTGGAGAAGTAGATTTATTTATCATAAATCCGTATTCAACTGAAGCACAAGCAGTCGATGACTCTGAAGTTCAACAAAACATTTCCAAAATTATTAAAGCTGATACGCTACAGCTAACTAAAAAACAATCTATTAGCAACAATCAACTTATATTAAATAAATCAAATTTTGGTAAGCGTGAAAAGGTATCAATAGAAATAGAAAAGGGCACCTTGAAAAAGTCAAATATAAATTCACTTTCCGTCCGAAAAGTTGATTTCATTTCTACTACACATCCCGACATAAAAAAAACTTTTCAGGAAGATAAAGCTAGTACTTACTATTTACCGGAATTGCGAGGCGAAATTATATCAGGTAGACTGGAATCCACTAGCGACTTAAAACTAGGAAACATTACTGTTTATTTATCATTTCCTGGAGAAAATAACATATTTAAAAGTACAACAACTAATACCAATGGTAAATTCTATTTCATAGTAAATGAAAACTACAATAATGCAATTATTAATTTACAGATTGAAGACAAACAAGACGAAAATTTTAAAATAATATTGGACAATAAATCATTCAGCCATTATAACCATTTACATTTTACAGACTTAAAATTAGAACCAAATATTAAGGATTGGTTAGAAAAAGAAAGTATATTTCACCAAATAGAAAACGCCTATTTTTCAGTTAAAACAGATAGTATTTTACCTGTGAAATCTAATATATCTTTTTACCAACCTTTAGAAACTACTTTCGAACTGGATGATTACACACGATTTAAAACTGTTAAAGAAACCTTCACAGAAATAGTTAAAACAGCATATATATCAAATAAAGGATCTGAACATTTCTTTAAAGTCCCCGATTTAATAAATATCAATTTCAACCTAGATTTAAACTATTTAGACCCTATTATTCTAGTTGATGGTTTGCGTATTTTAGATAATGAAATGATACTAAATTACAGCGCTTATAATATAAAAAATATTCAAACTGTTACCGGACAGTATGTATATCAGTCAAATATATATAATGGTATTATTTCATTTGAAACACTTAAAAACGATTTTAGATTGGAAAACAAAGCTGATTTTGTAAGAAATATAGAATTTAAAAATGCCTTGTTAAATAAAATGTATTTCCAACCAGATTATAGCAAAGACAATAACCTGATTCGTATTCCAGATTACAGAGTACAATTATTATGGATACCTAATTTAAAACGTAACGACGAAAAAAAAATCGACTTTTATACATCAGATGTTACAGGGTACTATGAAGTCGTATTAAAATCCATATTACCAACAGGAGAAACAGAAGTAAAAACCACGAGCTTTCAAGTTAATTAAACGGATATAAAAAAGATTCAACCACTTTAAACGTTAGTTGTTCTTCTTCAGTTAATTCATAGGTAATAATCATTTCTCCCCAATATTTTCCATCTGTAAAGTTGGCAATAATCCATTTGTGGTTCAGCACGCGAATTTGATCTATCATCATTTTGCCACCATTTAATGCTGGAAATGGGACTAATGGATGTTCCTCGCCTTTTACTAAATTAAGTTCGTACAATTCGTCTTTTATAAACGGAATCAATTGATTTACTCGATACCCTCTATCTTCAAAATAACTTAAGGCAGATTCTGTATTCATAACAGAAAACTCCGATAAGTTTAAAATCTGATCGCGTAATCCAGAAATGGTATCCGCATATTTTTGAATATCTTTTTCAAAATTTGCTTCCTTATTGTCAATAATTCCTTCGTAAGAGTCTAAAATACGTTTGGAGTTTACGTATTGAAATAATACTAAAAGTGCTGTAAATATAAACAGGTACATAAAAATTCTCTTCTTCATTATAGGGTAATTTGTAAGTTATCGTAAGCTAAAAAAACGTTCTCAGGTAAGGTTTGTTGTACAACGTCATGAAATCCTAATAAATGACTTATATGGGTTAAATAAGCGCGCTTTGGTTTTATTTCTTTTATAATCTCTAAAGCTTGTTCCAAATTTAAATGCGAAGGATGTTCGCTTTCTCGAAGCGCGTTAATAACTATGACATCTAGACCTTTTAGTTTTTTAAGCTCTTCATTTTCAATAGTTTTAACATCAGTTAAATAAGCAAAATTGTGAAAGCGATATCCAAAAACTTGAAGGTTATAATGCTTAACATTAATAGGTGTTACAACTAGATCCGCCAAAGGAAATGGTTCGTTTTTTACTTCATGCTGAACAACACTTGGCGCACCAGGATATTTGTTTTCAGTTTCAAAAATATAATCAAAACGCCGAGTTAATTCACCTAAAACACGTTTATGAGCATAAACTGAAATAGGTCCTTGCTTAAAGAAATACGGACGAATATCATCTAATCCAGCTGTATGATCGGCATGTTCATGTGTAAAAATCACGCCATCTATTTTGTTGCAATTAGCGCGTAACATTTGTTGTCTGAAATCTGGACCACAATCTATAACGTAGGTGTAATTATCCCATTCTACCAGTACGGAAACACGTAGCCGTTTATCTTTCGGATTGGCACTTAAACAAACAGGATGTTTGCTTCCAATAACGGGAATTCCTTGAGATGTTCCAGTACCTAAAAACGTAATTTTCAATCGTATTTATTTTGAAACAAAAATAGGGTTATTTTTTTGTTTGACAACCCTATTTAATACCTTTGTATCTTACAAATAATTGAACTTTACAATGGAAATTAGCTTAAAAGGTGATAAAGAGTTTGATGAGATTCCTTCATTAAAAACAAAGGCACTCCGTATTAATTTAAACGAAAATATTTACGGAACATTTGCAGAAATTGGTGCTGGTCAAGAAACTGTTCGTCAATTTTTTAGAGCAGGTGGAGCTTCTGGTACGATTGCTAAAGCCATGTCTGCTTATGATAAGGATTTTAGCGATGCCATTTATGGTATTGAGGATGATGGTCGTTATGTTACTGAAGCACGTTTATTAAAAATGTTAAATCATGAAATTGATTTAATGGAAAAACGATTAACGCGTGATAAACACCCTAACAAGTTATTCTTTTCGTATGCAAATACAGTTGCTACTATAGATTTTGCTAAAAAATACAAAGGTCATGGTTGGGTAGGAATTCGCTATCAAGTGGATGCTGATGAACATGAATACAATGAAATTACACTGCATTTACGTTTTAAAGAAAATGATGCGCGTTTACAGCAAGAAACTTTAGGTATTTTAGGTACAAATTTAATTTATGGTGCTTTTTATAAATATAACGAGCCAAAAAAGTTACTTCGTTATTTATATGACCATTTAGATAAAGATCAAATAGAAATTGACACTATTAACTTTTCAGGACCTGTTTTTGAGGATGTTGATAACCGTTTAATGAGTTTACAATTAGTTAAAAATGGCATGACTGATGCCGTAATGTTTGCACCAGATGGTAATAATGTGTTGCCAGCACGTGTGCTTTACAAAAAGAATATTTTAGCCTTACGTGGTAGTTTCAGACCAGTTACGAAAGTAAATATAGACATGTTTGAAAAATCTTACGACATGTTTATAAAGGAAAATAAAGTAGATCCTGATAAAACACAAGTTGTTTTTGAAATCACGCTTTCTAATTTACGTGCAGAAGGTGAAATTGATGAACAAGACTTTATGGATCGTGCCAAATTGCTTTGCTCATTAGGACACACCGTATTAATTTCTAATTTCCAAGAGTATTATAAATTAGTAGAGTATTTCTCTCAATATACCAAGAGCCGAATGGGATTAGCCATGGGTGTGAATAACTTGGTTGATATTTTTGATGAAAAATATTACCGCCATTTAAGTGGTGGTATTTTAGAAGCATTTGGAAAACTATTTTTCAAAGATTTACGTGTTTACCTCTACCCTATGCAGGATGAAAATGGCGAACTTACAACTAGCGAAAACCTTAAAGTACATCCACGTATGAAAGAGCTTTACAAGTTCTTCAAGTATAATGGAAAAGTGGTTGATATTACAAATTATGATAGCTCTATTTTAGATGTTTTCTCCAGAAATGTTTTGAAAAAAATATCTGATGGTGAAGAAGGCTGGGAAACCATGTTACCAGAAGGTGTATCTAAATTAATCAAAGAAAAATGCTTATTTGGTTGTGAAACGGAAGAAATGATTCACCCTGATGAGTTATAAAAGTTCTATTGTATAAAACTAAAAAGGAGATCATAATTAAATGGTCTCCTTTTTTTATTATAAAACTTTCGCGTTCTAAATGGCTTCAACTTGAATTTGTAATACGTTTTCTACATCCAATACAAATGTGTAAAAGTTACAACTTTCAGCATCAAAAACTTTTTCGCCAGTATATTTAACGTTTCCAACTTTAATTACTGCCTCTACATTGGGTGAGAAATTTTTTAAAAGAGAACTTTCACCTGGGGCTAAATCAATTTCAGTGGCAAGCGTGTTGTCTGCACTATCATAAATGATAAAGCTAGAATCTAAAATAGATTCGTTTATAAACTTTACAACAACTAGGTTATCATTACATGCAGAAGATAGAACAATAGAATCTACTGGCTCGCTTCTTTCCATGTCTAACGGTTCACTATTACAAGATAATAATGAGATAGTTATAACCATAACGGTTATAATTTTTAGTAGGTATTTCATTTTAATTTGGGTTTAAAACTTTTATTATGGGGCAAATTTAAAACAAAAAAGTAAAAAAACAAGAAAAAAAACCGATTAAAAGTTATTTTATTCGACAAAGTGCATCTTGCGATATATAAAAACCTGAAAATAAACAATTTACAATAATGTCTAAATCTATAAAATAGTTACTAATAAAAGTGATTCTTAAACCTAACTAGTTGAAAATTATAATTAAAGATAATTTTTATGGATTAATGAAATTTATTATAATCAGACAATAAAATTATATTTACCCTAAAATCTGATCCGTATGTGCTTTGGTTTTTACTTTGGTAATAACGTCTTCTATTATTCCTTTTTCATCAATAATAAAGGTGGTTCTATGTATACCATCATATTCCTTGCCCATAAATTTCTTCGGTCCCCAAACACCAAAAGCTTCAATAACCGCTTTATCTTCATCTGCTAATAATGGATAGGGAAAATCGTATTTATTTTTAAAATTGCTTTGTCTTTTTTCACTATCAGCACTCACCCCTAAAATATCATAACCTGATTTTTGGAAACGGTTATAATTATCGCTTAAATTACATGCTTCGGCTGTGCAGCCTGGCGTGCTAGCTTTTGGATAAAAAAACAATACGAGTTTTTTACCTGTGTAATCGCTTAATGAAATGGTATTTCCATCTTGGTCTTTTGCTGTAAAATTTGGAGCTTTATCTCCTGGTTTTAAATTTGTCATAGTATCTTTGTTTAAATTCAATTTTTGTAAAAATACAACTTATGACCAAGCAAGAAAAGGTAGATTTCGTTATAAAAACGTTAAAGGAATTATATCCTACTATTCCAGTACCATTAGATCATAAAGATCCATACACCTTGCTAATTGCTGTACTAATGTCTGCCCAAAGTACAGATGTTCGAGTTAATAAAATTACACCACTACTCTTTGCCAAAGCGGATAATCCATATGATATGATAAAATTATCGGTTGAAGATATCAGAGAAATCATAAAACCCGTTGGATTGTCTCCTATGAAAAGTAAAGGAATTCACGGTCTATCTCATATATTAATTGATAAGCACAACGGTAAAGTTCCAAAAACATATGAGGAACTTGAAGAACTTCCTGCAGTTGGCCATAAAACAGCTGCTGTAGTTTTATCGCAAGCGTTTGGAATTCCCGCTTTTCCTGTAGACACACATATTCATAGACTTATGTATCGTTGGGGATTTACAAATGGTAAAAATGTGGTACAAACCGAAAAAGATGCCAAACGCTTATTTCCAGAAGAACTTTGGAATGATTTACATTTACAGGTTATTTGGTATGGTAGAGAATATTCTCCAGCACGTGGTTGGGATTTAGACAAAGATATTATTACTAAAACATTAGGCAGAAAAACGGTGTTGAATGATTATTACTCTAAAATCAAAAAATAGAATATAGATCATTGAAAAAATGAGATTGCTGCCTATGCTTAAATGTAAAAAAAAAGTCCTGAGACTAATCAGGACTTTTTCAAAGTTTAGTTGAGAAGCGCTTCAAACTTCATCTTATTACAATTTATAACACTTAAAGCCTTCGAATAATCAAGAAGAAATCTTACGGTTTCCTCTTTTGGGTTTAAATTAACTAGATTTTGGGGTTTCTTTTGAGAGTAAAGTTTAGCCATTAAATTTCAAATTTTTGTGGTTTATACTTTACTTAACGCATCAAGTTAAATTATATTGTATCAATTAGTTAAAACTATATTATGTTTATCTATTATCTTTCTCATATTTATCAATGCATATCGCATTCTTCCTAGAGCTGTATTGATGCTAACACCTGTTTTTTCTGATATTTCTTTAAAGCTCATATCATTATACATACGCATCATTAATACTTCTCTCTGGTCTTCTGGCAATTCCTCAATTACCCGACGCACATCATGCTCAACCTGTTCTTTTATAATACTTTTTTCAGCATCTAACGTACTATCACTTAAAACAGAGAAAATATTAAAGTCGCCTGTATTACTAAATTTAGGCATACGGTTGTTTTTTCTGAAATGGTCTATGACTAAATTATGGGAAATTCGCATAACCCAAGGCAAAAATTTACCTTCCTCATTGTATTTTCCCATTTTTAAAGTTTTAATAACTTTAATGAAGGTATCCTGAAAAATATCATCAGCAATATCCCTATCATAAACTTTAGAATAAATAAAACTGAAAATACGTTGTTTATGCCTATTGATTAAAACTTCAATAGCATGCTCATTTCCATGTATATAATTGGTAACCAAGGTAGCGTCCGTGATAAGATTGTGTTGCATAATCATTACTTTTTTACCAGAACAAATCTGGTTTGGGGTTAAAAAGGATTTTAAAGTAATGTTGTGCGTATAGGCTACTCTCGTGATTTTTAGGTTTATAGAATCCAAATATAACAACAATACTTCTGAAAAAACAAATTTATTTTTACTTTTTTTCAAATTAAATTAGAAATACATTCTATTTTTTAATGGTATTTTCTTGTAGTATCTTTGCACAATTAATTCTGTTAATAGCTTATGTACACTAATATTTCTGAAGTCAATCCTAAAGAAAATATCATTATTAAAGGTGCTAAATTGCACAACTTAAAAAATATTGATGTTGTTATACCTAGGAATAAACTCGTAGTTATTACAGGATTATCTGGATCTGGAAAATCTAGTTTAGCTTTCGATACATTATATGCAGAGGGTCAAAGACGCTATGTAGAAAGTTTATCTAGTTATGCAAGACAATTTTTAGGCAGATTAAATAAACCAAAAGTAGATTATATTAAAGGAATTGCTCCAGCCATTGCTATCGAACAGAAAGTTAATTCTACCAATCCACGATCCACAGTTGGCACAACTACTGAAATTTACGATTATTTAAAATTACTATTTGCTAGAATTGGAAAAACCTATTCGCCTAAATCTGGTAAAGAGGTTAAAAAAGATTCAGTTGCAGATGTTTTAAAACATATAAAAGCATTTCCTGAAGGTAAAAAGCTTCTCCTCCTAGCGCCTATTTTTTTAGAAAAAGATAGAACGTTAGCCGATAAATTAAAAGTGTTAAATCAGCAAGGTTACGCTAGAATTAAAGTGAACGATTCTGTTGTACGAATTGATGAAGCGTTTACTACTAAAGAAAAACCTCAAAACATCTTTTTAGTTGTAGACCGTGTTATTACAAAAGATGAAGACGATTTTTACAACCGACTAGCTGATGCTATTGAAACTGCTTTTTTTGAAGGAAAAGGGAATTGTTATATTGAATCTCTTTCCGACAATAAACAAGAACATTTTAGCAACAAGTTTGAATTAGATGGTATAGATTTTTTAGAACCAAATGTGCATTTATTTAGTTTTAATAATCCGTATGGTGCGTGTCCAACATGTGAAGGTTATGGCGATGTTATTGGTATTGATGAAGATTTAGTCATTCCAAATACAGGTTTATCCATTTATGAAAATGCCGTGTTTGCTTGGCGTGGTGAAAGTATGAGTTGGTATCGTGATCAGTTGGTTAATAATTCGCATAAATTCAGTTTTCCAATCCATAAACCGTATTATGATTTAACAGCCGATCAAAAACAATTAGTTTGGGATGGAAACCAATATTTTGAAGGCTTAAATAGTTTTTTTGCCGAATTAGAATCTAAAGCATATAAAATTCAAAATCGTGTTATGCTTTCCAGATATCGTGGAAAAACAAAATGTAAAACATGTAAAGGTAAGCGTTTGCGTCCGGAAGCCGAATATGTTAAAATAAACAATGCTACTATTACAGATTTGGTAGATATGCCTTTGGACGCATTAGCTGAATTCTTCAAAAACCTGAAGCTAAATGAACATGACACTCAAATTGCAAAGCGATTATTAAAGGAAATAAATAATAGATTAAGTTTTCTAGATAATGTAGGTTTGAGTTATTTAACGCTTAACAGAAAATCCAACACGTTGTCTGGAGGAGAAAGTCAACGTATTAATTTAGCTACCAGTTTAGGGAGTAGTTTGGTTGGTTCTATGTATATTTTAGATGAACCGAGTATTGGTTTACACCCTAAAGATACCGAACGATTAATAGGTGTTTTAAAAGCATTACGAGATTTAGGAAATACAGTTATTGTTGTGGAACACGATGAAGATATTATGATGGCTTCCGATGAAATAATAGACATTGGACCTGAAGCAGGTACGTTTGGTGGTAACGTAGTTGCAACGGGAACGTTTCAAGATATTTTAAAATCATCATCTTTAACTGCTCAATATTTAAATGGTGATTTAGAAATTACAGTTCCTAACAAAAGGCGAACTTCTAAATACGCAATAGATATTATTGGTGCCAAAGAAAACAATCTGAAAAATATTGATGTTACCTTACCACTTGGAATGTTAACCGTTGTAACAGGTGTCTCTGGAAGTGGAAAAAGTACACTCATAAAAAAAATAGTTTATCCAGCCATGCAGAAGAAATTGACAGATTTTGGTGATAAACCAGGTCAGTTTTCTGAATTAAAAGGAAATTATAGCAATGTTAAGCATATTGAATTTGTAGATCAAAACCCTATTGGAAGATCTTCCCGTTCCAATCCGGTAACCTATATCAAGGCCTATGATGATATTCGTGCGCTTTACGCAAAACAGAAATTAAGTAATATACGAAACTACCAAGCCAAACATTTTAGTTTTAATGTAGATGGTGGTCGTTGTGAAACCTGTAAAGGAGATGGTGAGGTAACTATTGAAATGCAATTTATGGCAGATGTGCATTTAACCTGCGAAACCTGTAATGGTAAACGTTTTAAGAAAGAAGTCTTGGAAGTTCATTTTGAAGGAAAATCTATTGATGATATTTTAAATCTAACTATTGATGATGCTATTTCCTTTTTTAACAAAACTGAACAAAAAAAAATTCAGTCTAAATTACAGCCATTACAAGACGTTGGTTTGGGTTATGTAACATTAGGGCAAAGCTCCTCTACCCTTTCTGGTGGTGAAGCACAACGCATAAAATTAGCCACATTTTTAGGAAAAGGTAGTAAAAGTGATCAAGCATTATTCATTTTTGATGAACCGACTACTGGTTTGCACTTCCATGATATTCAAAAATTATTAAAATCTTTTTATGCATTAATCGAAAAAGGACACTCCATTATTGTTATTGAGCATAATTTAGAATTGATAAAATGTGCTGATTATATAATAGATTTAGGTCCTGAAGGTGGTGAGCGTGGAGGTTATTTAATTGCTGAAGGTACTCCTGAAGAATTAGTAAAAAACAACAAATCGATAACGGGAAAATATCTTAAAGAAAAACTATAGAAAAAATTTAAAAAAACAAAAACGCATAAACCACCAAAAAGCTTGCTGTTACAGGTGTAATAATAGACAAAAACACAAAAATAGTTATTCCCCATTTTAATATGGTTTTAAACCATCCTTGATTATAAAAATACTTCAAAGCAAGCAATAAATAAATGGATGTTGATATTACTATAAGAAAATCTATCCAATTGGATAGATCCCAAATTAAATTAACCGCAATTATAATAGTAAATGTTGTAAATAGATAAGAAAAATAATAGAAACTGAACACCAAATGATGTGCATAAGTTCCGCGTTTTAAATGCATTATTTTTAAAATAAAAGCAAAAATTGGAAGCAGAAAAAACATCGCAATCGGAATCATACTATAAAACGAGCTTAAAATCCCAGAACCTTTTTTAGATTGATAGAATTTTAAAGATTGCGCATAAGCACGTTTGGTAAAAAAACCATCATCTTCAGTCATTCCCATTTCTTTAAGAATAATATCTTCAGACGCATTGGTGTCTATAAGCGAATCTATTTGTTTTGTCAGATAAGAGAGACTATTAAAGTCGCGCGTTTCAAATTGTTTATTTGAAATAAGAGAATCGAGTTCTTCTGTAGATAATTCAGCAAGTATTCTATGCTCTCTTACCGTTTGTCTTAACTCTCCTTGTTTTAAAGAATCTTTTAAAATTTTATTTATAAGTGCGGACTGTTTTAAGGAGTCCAGATCTTTGTTAGTAAGTAAGGAGTCTACTAATTGCTCTTGCTGCATGGTTTTTGCCAACGTGGCATCCAATCGTTTTCCTTGATCTCGTTCAATAAAAGAAAAGAAAAAGAAAAACACTAATGATATAAATAAATACATCTGGGCTGGATGTAAATACAACAAGCGCTTACCTTCAATGAATTTTTTAGCTAAAAAGCCAGGTTTCATCATTAAAGGAAAAAAACTTTTAAAAAAGCGCGCATCAAAAGAAAAATAATTACTTATCGTGTTATAAAACAAAACGGTAAGCGTGAGTTCATCATTCCGTTTTTGCCCACAATGCGGACAAAACGCAAAAGATTCACTATATACCGTTTCACAGTTTTTACACGTATGCTTGTTTTTAGCCATGATAATATTTTGATTTTATAAATCTATAAAAAAGAAAGCAGATATTTAAAATACTACACACCTACTATTCAGTGAGTTATAGTTTTGGCACGACAATTGAATACTAATTAATACATAGCGAAAGCCGAAAAGCTCATGAGTAGGCATAATCATAAATCCTAATAAGATGAAAAAACAAGTACTTTTATTTACAGCTTTGTTAATAGGATTAACAACTGTAACAGCAAACGAAAATCTGTCTGTAACTACAGCTGACGATTTATCAATTTTAAATGATAGCTATGCTCAACCAATTATTTTTATGGAACGTGGCATTGAATTCATGATTTTTCCAAATGGAAGTTTTGACTTTAATACGAATGCAAATCAGCAAACAAGTCACTTTGAAAGTAATTATTACTACAGAAGTTCAGCACAAACTCGTCGTGGTTCTGTTAACATGACTTTTGGAGCTCCTGCCACATTTAATCGTGTGCGTTATTCAGTTCCAAGAAATCAAGGTGTAATTGTAACCCATGATGTAAACGGACAAGTAAGACGCATTGGAAATGTATATATTAATTATGACCGTAATGGGAAAATTAAACGTGCTGGATCTATATATATGCGTTATAACCGAAATGGCTTATTAAGTCAAGTAGGCGGATTACATATTAATTATAACCGTTGGGGCGAAATTATTAACCAATATGGTTTTGTAAGTCCTTTTAGTAACATGTGTTACGTTTGCGGAATTTATAACTGCAACATTAGTCACGTATCTGGTAATATCCAGAATGATAATTTTAATACAAATTCAGAAGATTTCTATTATTATAAAAAAGACAAATCGGAAAAGCCAGAAATCAAAACGCAACCAATAAAGCGAAAAAGATAAGTTTTAGTTAGTTAGTTAGTTAGTTAGTAAATAATCCCAAATGATCATAAATGATTATTTGGGATTATTGTTTTTGTTTCGTTCTTGGATTGATTAAGATTGAGGTAATGAGTTTTTTAGGTAGTCCAGTTATTGCGCAATATTAAGAATCCTCTAAATAACTAAATAGCTCAATAATATTATTTAAAAATCTAAAAATCAGATACATAAATTATTTTTTAATTTTCTGGCACGCTGTTTGTTTTACAATAAATAAGTTTAATTAATACACAAGAATTATGAAACAGTTAGCATATCTTTTTTCGGTACTTTTTTTATCCAGTACTGCAATCATGGCAAGTACAAGTGAAGAACTTGATCAAAAACCTTTTGAGGTTAATAATAGTGGTTATGGTAATGGTAATAATTTCATTTTTGTTGAAAGTGGAATAGAGTTTTCATTATTCCCTGATGGTCAATTTGATTTTCACATGGCCAATTATACAAATAATGTGAATGTTTCTGTTAATTCACCAAATGTGAGTATAAGCTTTAACACAGGTTACGATTATAATGGTTTTGTTCAATATGACGAGTTTGGAGCCATTATTCAAATTGAAAATACACCTATTTTTTATGATTATTACGGTCGTGTAGTTCGTGTTGGTAATGTATCCATGCGTTATAATAATTTTGGGTATTTAACATCTGTTGGTGGATTATATATTCATTATAACCGATATAATCAATTTACGTATTGTAGTGGTTTTATAAACCCTTTTAATCGTATTTATGTTTACAGACCATGGCACAGATATTACCGCATTCCAGCTTTTGATTATTGCGTAGTTTACAACAGGCCATACAGACAACATTATGCACCAGTTCGTTATAGGTATTCAACTCCATATACTAATAATTACAGACGCCAAAGTGCAGTTGCTAGTAGACGCGGAAATACCATTTCAAGGCGTTCCGAATTAGCCACTAGAACACCAAATAGACGTGGGAATTCGGTTTCAGAACAAGCACCAAGAGGACGTAATAATGACACGAATACTACTAAAAGCAAGGTCCCTAGACGTTCTAACGCTACCCAAACAAGAGGAAATACTCAAAAGCCTGAATTGGTAAAACCTAGAAGTCGTAATAATAAAGAAGCACAAACAAGAACTCGAACTAATAACAGACAAGTTTCTACCTATAATTCTCAAGATAATAGTTCAAAAATTAGTACTTCTAGAAAACAAACAACACAAGTTAGTAAAAATAATAGGGTAAATAGAAAACCAAATGTCACTAAATCTCGTACATATATAAAAGAAAGAAATACAACTAGAAACTCCAGGCAATCGGACTCTAGTAGAAAAAGATAAAATTTTTGGTTGGTTAGTAGGAAAGTCCTGCGATTTGTATGCCTCAAAGCTACATCGCGGGATTTTCTCTTTTAAAGCGTTTAAGGGTGTTATTGATAAGTTGCGAAATATCTTCAGATAAATTTAACTTATAAACTAAAGCTCCATAGAAAACAGTAATTAAAAACGATTTCAAGCCTATATTTACAATGGGATGCCAAGGTAAATCCCAAAAATAAAATATACCTAAACAAACAATTAAAAGCACTAAAACCTTAAGCGTGCTTATTGTAAAGGGCTGCATTTTCAATTTCACATTTACAAACCATAATTTGGCAATATTATAAAACAATATTGCTAAAAAAGTTGCGAAAGCAGCACCATTAATTCCATATATTGGAATGAAAACTATATTTAAAACAACCGTTAACACAGCTAAAAACATACCTAAAACAAGTACCATTCTGTAATAATCACTATTAAATAAAATGGCATTATTATTCCCTAATAAACTATCCGTTAGTTTGGATAAACTAATTACAAAAACAACCAATAATCCATCCGCATAATTCGCGTTTATAAAACTGTATAATTCATTAATATTTAAAATAATAAGCAAGAAAATAAACCCACTTATTATAAATAAACTTAAAGAACTCCTTTTGTATAATTTATCTAATTCGACTTTATTTTTTTCGTTTAAAAATTTAGCCGTTAGTGGACTAATAATTTGATGCATAGAGCGACTTGGAACACCAATTACCGAAGCAATATAAATAGCAACACCGTAATACGCAACGTATTCAATAGCCACATATCTATTCAGCATAAATTTATCCACTTCCAGAATAACATTAGCTACAGATCCTGCAATAATAATAAGCGAAGTATATTTTAAAACGGAAGATAGATTTGGAATTCTAGTCGTTTTAAAAGACGGAAATCGTAAACTAAAGGCATACAATTTCATAATAATAACACGAAGAATATAAATTCCTGTAATACTGTAAATAAGTTCCTCAACATTAATATAACCTAGATATAAACACAATAGTAGAATCATGGTTCCGGCTCTATGAAAAACTTCTTTCATAAAATTCCCAAAAACACTCTGCATTTGTACGCGTGACCAAGCATAAAATACTTCAAAATAGGAGAATGCAACTGCTGATATAAAGATAAGCCAAACATAATCGCCTACAATAGCATTGGTACCAGATAACCAATTACTAATAACATCAAAAGCAAAATATCCTATTATGGCTGTGGGAATAATGATTGACAATGGTAAAAACAGCATAAGCATTAAAAACCCATTTTGTGTTTGCCGCGTTTTATAAGTCGAATAGAATTTAATAAGCGTATTATGCACACCAAAAGCCAAAATAGGCATCATTACATTAGCTGTAGAAAAGATATACGTAATTAAACCAAAATACTCGTCACTTATGAATTCCGTAAATAAAAACAACACATTTATAGCACCTAATCCAAAACCTAGGTAGGTAACAATGGTGTTTTTTATGGATTGAGTGGTAACGATTCCCATTTATAATAATTCTGCTAATGATTTAGTTAGTGCTTTTCTGCTGTATTTTTGTAATCCGATTCCATTTGACTGTAAACTACTCTTTTTAAATGAATCGTAATGCGAAACAATTTGTAATTTTAAAGTATCATAATCATCATATTTAAAATAGCTGCCTGTGTTAGTATCTTTTAAAATAGTTGAAACGTCTGAACCATCGGGACCTAATGCAATTATAGGTCTTTCGGAAACCATATATTCAAATAACTTACCAGGGATTATACAACGTGTATCTGGCGAATCTATTTCAATTAACAATAATACTTGTGATTTTTTTTGAAACCTAACAGCTTCTTCATGTGACACATAACCAATTTCACTTATATAATTACTTAATCTATAATATTTAATAGACTTCAATATATCTTCACTCACAAAACCAACTAAATTCAGTTTAAAATCTGTTCTGAAGTTCGGTTTTTCAAGAATCAAATCGCTTAATACTTGCCATAAAATTTCAGGGTTACGTTTGGATAATAACGAGCCAATATGCGCTAATGTAAACTCGGAATCCAATTCAGGTTTAACAACATGATTCACATCATAACCATTTGTAATAACCGAAATGGGTTTATTGGTTTTAGCTTCAAATTCTTCTTTTGTCACCTGACTTGTTACTAATATCCTATCTGCCAGTGATAAAACATCCTGCTCTAATTGTTTATGCTTATTTTTAGCACGTTTAGTCAGTTTTAATTGCTTATGATAACCAATAGTCGTCCAAGGATCACGAAAGTCTGCTAACCAATTCAAGTTTAGTTTCCTTTTTAGCTCTAAACCTATTAAATGCAAGCTATGTGGTGGTCCAGTGGTAATAATGGTATCTATTCCTTCTGCTTTAATATAATCTTCCAAATAAGATACAGAAGGTTTCACCCAACTTTTTCGCGCATCAGGAATAAAGAAGTTTCCACGAATAAAAAGTAATAATTGCTCTAAAGCAGATTGTTTACCATTATTGGTAATAATTCCTTTACTAATCGTTTTTGTTTTCTTTTTTGAAAATAAACCAGCTAATTTATAAGGTTCTGAAATGGGTTGTTTTATAATTGTTACTGAACTTGGTATTTCAGATAACAAACTCTCATCAATAATTGGATAATTGGGGTTTTCTGGAATATAAACAATAGGTTCTATATTAAAATCTGGTAAATATTTTACAAATTTCAACCAACGCTGCACACCTGGACCTCCAGCTGGAGGCCAATAATACGTAACAATAAGAACCTTTTTGCGCACACTACTCCGTTTTACGTTTAAACCCATAAAACAAACCACCTAAACATAGTAATCCGAAAATAACAGAACTCGCTAAAGCAATTGTGCTACCTGTTTTTATAACGTCTGGTTCAAACTTAAACTCAATTGTATGCTTGCCAGATGGAATATGCATAGCACGTAACACATAGTTTACGCGTGTATAAGGCAATAACTCCCCATCTATATAAGCATTCCAACCATGATTATAATATATCTCCGAGAATACAGCAAAACCATCAACAGTTGACTCCGATTGATATTTAATATAGTCTGGTTTATATATTTCTACCTGAATAGTTGCAGATGAATCCGTTTGAAATGTTTTGCTCTCCAACCCTTTCATGGACGTAATAGCAACTTGTTTAGTATTTAAACTATCAAGCTTTAAAATTTCAGTGTTAGCATCAGTTACTTGTTCCAATTTAGTTACAAACCAGGCATTACCATTGGCATCTGTATTGGTATAAGGGAATATGTTTTTGTCATCATCTTGTGCTATAATATATTTGGCATTCAACATATTCAATACATTTATGTTGTTTTGCAAAATATAAAAATCATACAACTCATTAAAACGTTTTAATTTAGCAGCATGATATCCTGAAACCGAATTATGGAAATATGAAGCTCTTGCACCACCCGACGTTAGATCTAAAACTCTAAAATGTTCAGGATCTTTTTGAATGGCTAAATCGGCAGCATTGGCTTGATACGGCTTATTTACCTGAATAGATGACACGAAATTATCATTATTCACATAACGTCTATCCACACCTACTAAATCGAAAAGTATTAAACCAGCAAAAATGATAACTACTAATTTTTCAGAAAGCTTGTCTTTAATAAACATAAATATGGTTCCTGCTGAAAGCAATACAAGAATCAAGGTTCTCAAAGTGTCTTGTGTAAAAAATGCTTTTCTATCTTTTATAACAGCATCAACAAATTGTGGTCCATAATTCTGACGGTACAATCCATCATTAGCACCAACAAAATTAAATAATGATGATTTAAACAGTAAAAATAATACAGCCAAACCAGCTGTAATGATAGCAGTATATTTTAAAGCCTTTAATTTTTCTTCTTGTTTCTCCAAAGGATTAAATAAGCGTACTAATCCAAAAATAGCCAGAATAGGAATGCATAATTCTAAAATAACTTGAATAGAACTTACCGCTCTAAACTTATTATACATAGGTACAAAATCAATAAAGAAATCGGTTAAAAATCCGAGATTCTTCCCATAAGATAATAATAGCGATAAAACAGTTCCGCCAACTAACCACCATTTTAAGCGACCTTTCACTAAAAATAAGGCTAGAACAAAAAGAAACAAAACTACGGCTCCAACGTAAGCTGGTGCTTCAACGATGGTCTGATCTCCCCAATATGTTGGTGTCTGTTTCACTTCTTGCATCGCTTGCAGTGGTGTAGCGCCAAGGGTTAGAAAAAAGTCGTAAGTAGCAGATTCTTTTCCAACGTCCTCATAACTTCCACCGCCTAAAAAACGTGGAATATATAAATTAAACGTTTCTAAAATTCCATAACTGTATTCTGTTATATAATCCTTGTCTAATCCGGACGTAATTTCTTTAGGAGAACCATCAGGATTTATGGTTAAATCGCTTTGGCTTCGTGTACTTTCTGCAGCATATTCTTGAGTAGCGAGAATATTTGTTGCATTTAATCCGATTGCCAAAACCACAGCAGCAGTCATAATTCCAACAGATTTAAAGTATTGAGGTAATATTTTTTTCTTGTAAGCATCTACCAAATAAGCAACACCTAAAACAAGTACCAAAAACATTAAATAATACGTCATTTGAAAGTGATTGGCTACCAATTCCAAAGCCATAGCAACTGTAGTAAGTAAAAATCCAGCAATATATTTTTGTCGGAATGTGAGTATAATACCACTTAAAACCAAAGGCATATAAGCAATGGCATGTGCTTTACTGTTATGACCAACACCTAATATGATAATTAAATAGGTTGAAAACCCAAATGCAAGCGCACCTAAAGCTGCCAACTTAAAGTCGACTTTTAGCGATAATAACAAGATGTAAAACCCTATAAAATAAAGGAATAGATAATCCGCTGGCCGTGGCAAAAAGCGTAACGTTAAATCGAGTTGTTTAATATAGTTATGTGGATATTTTGCACCTAATTGATAGGTTGGCATTCCGCCAAAAGCACTATTGGTCCAATAGGTTTCGTTACCTGTTTCAGCTTTAAAGTCCTTTTGTTGCTTGGACATGCCAATATATTGTTTTATATCACTTTGATAAATCTCTTTACCTTTTAAAACAGGACTAAAATAAGCTAGTGAAATACAAATAAAGCCTACTAAAACAAGAATATGAGGTAGGCATTTTTTTATTGAAAATTGCATGAAATTGGATTAATCAATGAAAGCGAAAATTAATCAATTTCTTCGTAATCTACATATTCGCCAACGTTTTTATTTGAAGTATTTGATTGAGGCACTTTATCTATAATGGTTTCTCCTTCATTTTTTGAAGGTTGTTGCTGTTGTTTTTGGTTAAACTGTTGCCCGAATTGCTGACCAAATTTTTCTTCAGCTTTTTTACTAACATAGCGCAATAAAGCAGGTGCAAATAATCGGGAAAGGATTTTTATACCATACCAAACTAATAATATAATTAAAATTGTTTTTATCAAGCCTGTAAAAGATGCGTGTTGAAGCATATCACTAAATTTTTACAAAAATACAATTCTTACTATTTAAATTACCCCTTAAACACTTAAAAAAAATATAAAATATCTATATTTGAAATCAAACATAAACTTATGAAATCAATCAAAACCTATTTATTTCTACTTGTTTCGTTTACAACCCTTTATTCGTATGCGCAATATACAGAAGTCATAAATTCAAACAGACCTGGCGTTTCTAGAAGTGCATTTTCTGTTGGAACCAATGTTGTTCAGTTTGAAGTTGGTCCTTATATTTTAAATGAAAACCACAATCTTTTAAATAGAGAAGATAAAAGTTTTGGTACCGATTTTGCTGTGCGTTATGGGTTATTATTTCCGCAGTTAGAAATAAATGTTGAAGGAACATTTCAATCTACAAATAGAAGTTATACCGGAATTGTAGCCAACGATGAAACCTTTAGTAATTTTAAAACACTAACTGTTGGTGCTAAATATTTGGTTTATGATCCTTATAAAAACGCAGGCGAAGATAAACCGGATTTAAGAAGCTGGAAAGCAAACCATTCATTTAAATGGAATCAGTTAATTCCAGCTGTTGCCGTTTATGCAGGTGCTAATTTTGATGCAAAAGATAATCCGTTTACAGCCGCAGAAATTGAAGGATTTAGTCCTAAAGTCATGGTTGGAACGCAAAATAATTTTGCAAGCGGCTGGGTATTAGTCACTAACTTTATTTTGGATAGAATAGGAACAGATCAATCTGATTTCTCATTTATCTTAACACTTACTAAATCCATAACCGATCAGTGGGTATTATTTGGAGAGACCCAAAACATTAGTAGCGATTTTTATGCAGACAACTTAATTCGTTTTGGAGGTGCGTATTTATGGAGTAAAAATTTCCAGTTAGATACAGCCTTAACGTTTAATACAAAAGATACACCTTCAGTATTTGGCGTAACAATTGGTGCATCATATCGTTTAGATTTCCATAAAGACAAGGAAGGAAAAGATGGAACTTCTGCTGATGAGGAGTTAGAACGACGTGAAAATAAATCGCGCGGCAAAAACAAAAATAAGCGCGAAAAAGAGGATACTGATTTTGATGATGGTTTAAATTAGATGCTGAAAGATTTATGATACAATTACATGAAGTAAAGAATAAAAAGGAACTGAAGCAATTTGTAACGTTTCCATTTTCATTATATAAAGATTCAAAATACTGGGTACCTCCTATTATTTCTGATGAAGTGGGCACTTTAAGTGCGGATAAAAATCCAGCTTTTTTACATGCTGAAGCGCGTTATTTTCTAGCATTCAAAAATAACGAAATTGTTGGACGTATTGCTGCCATTGTAAATTGGACAGAAATTAATGACCAAAAAGTTAAAAAAATGCGTTTTGGTTGGTTTGATACTATTGATGATTTAGACGTATCTAAAGCACTCATGGAAAAAGTAGCAGAAATAGGAAAACAAGACAATTTAGAATATATAGAAGGTCCTGTTGGATTTTCTAATTTAGATAAAAATGGTGCGTTAACCGAAGGTTTTGATCATATTGGAACTATGGCAACTTGGTACAATCATCCATATTATATAGATCATTTTAATCAACTAGGGTTTGTTACTGAAAAAGAATATATAGAAAGTAAATTTTCGTTTATCAATCTCCCTATAGAACGTTTTGTGAGAGCTAACGAACTTATTTTAAAACGTTTTAAATTAAAAGCTGGTAGTTATACTAAAGCCAGTGAAATTATACCACATTTGGATAATATGTTTAATTTGTTCAACGACTCTTATTCTAAATTATCGTCATTCGTTCCTATATCAAATGCGCAACGGGATTATTTTAAAAAGAAATTTATCAACTTTGTAAATCCAGAGTTTATCAAATTTGTATTTGATGAACATGATAAAATGGTAGCCTTTGCTATTGTTTTACCCTCGTTTTCGGAAGCCCTACAGGAAACTAAAGGGAAATTATTTCCGTTTGGATTTCTTAAATTACTAAAAGCTAAAAAAGCGAGTAAAACTGCTTTATTCTATTTAATTGGTGTAGATCCTCATTATCAAAACAAAGGTGTTACTGCTGTTATTTTTAATGAAATGCATAAATCATTTACTAAATATGGTATTGAAACGTGTATTCGTTTACCCGAATTAGCTGATAATCATGCATCACATCAAATTTGGAAAGATTTTGATACCAAAATTATTAAACGTCGAAAGACTTTTAAGAAAATGTTGTAAAACAACAAAAGCCGATTTTAAGATAAAAATCGGCTTTTGTTATATATAATCTTTAATATTACTTTTCCATGGCAGCTGTTACAGCAGCAGATAAACGCTTGTAGGTTCCGTTTTCTAAACGGGCTCTAATTGCATCAAAAGCTTCCAAAGTTATTTCAACATCCTCTAATGTATGAGTAGCAGTTGGTATCATTCGTAATAAAATTAATCCTTTAGGAATTACAGGATACACAACAATAGAACAGAAAATACCATAGTTTTCACGTAAGTCTTTTACTAAAGCCATAGCTTCAGGAATACTCCCTTTTAAATATACAGGTGTTACACAACTTTGAGTTGTACCAATATCAAAACCACGTGCTTTTAAACCCGACTGTAAAGCATCAACAATTTTCCAAAGGTTTTGCTTTAATTCTGGCATGGTACGTAACATATCTAAACGTTTTAACGCACCTACAACTAACTGCATTTGCAAAGATTTAGCAAACATTTGCGAGCGTAAGTTATATTTTAAATAATCTATAATTTCTTTGTCAGCAGCAATAAAAGCACCCGTACTTGCCATAGATTTTGCAAACGTTGCAAAATATACATCAATATCGTCTTGAATGCCTTGCTCTTCACCTGCGCCTGCTCCAGTGGCACCAAGTGTACCAAATCCGTGTGCATCGTCAACAAAGAATCTGAAATTAAATTTTTTCTTTAATTCCACGATTTCTTTTAATCGACCTTGCTCACCACGCATACCAAACACACCTTCTGAAATCACTAAAATTCCACCACCAGTTTGTTCTGCCATTTTAGTAGCACGCTCCAAGTTTTTTTCTAAACTTTCAACATCATTATGTTTATAAGTAAAACGCTTACCCATGTGTAAACGCACACCATCTATAATACAAGCGTGGGCATCCACATCATAAACAATAATATCATCTTTGGATACTAAAGCGTCTATGGTAGAAACCATACCTTGATATCCAAAATTTAATAAGTATGCTGCTTCTTTATTAACAAAAGCAGCTAATTCATTTTGTAATTGTTCGTGAAGATCAGTGTGACCAGACATCATACGTGCTCCCATTGGATAAGCAGAACCGTAAGCTGCACCAGCTTCAGCATCTACTTTACGAACTTCAGGATGGTTAGCTAAACCTAAATAATCGTTTATACTCCATGTTACGACCTCTTTTCCTTGGAATTTCATACGATTAGAAATTTCACCTTCTAATTTTGGGAATACGAAATAACCTTCGGCATGGGCAGCCCATTTTCCTAGAGGTCCTTTATCTCTATATATTTTATCAAATAAATCTCTCATAAAGCTATTAATGTAGTTAGATGTTGCAAAATTAGATATTTAATATTTCACAGCATAATAATTTTACGTTCTATTATTAACAACAAATGATAGTTAACTAAAAATATTTAAAGCTAACTATCATCTGCTGTGTATGGTTACATACTTATATAAATTCTATATCTTCTTTTGTTTTTACTTTTTCAGTGTCTAGAAAGCCTTGTTCTTTCATCCATTTATCACTATAAATCTTACTCATATAGCGAGATCCATGATCAGGAAAAATTACAACAACCACATCATTTTCTCCAAATGTGTTTTCGTCGTTTAACTGTTTGATGGCTTGCATAGCTGCACCAGATGTATAACCAACAAATAAGCCTTCTGTTTTTGCAATTTCGCGAGCTGTTAATGCGCTCTCTTCATCTGTGACTTTTATAAATTCATCAATCACATCAAATTCTGTAGCTGTTGGTATTAAGTTTTTACCTAGACCTTCAATACGGTACGGATAAATTTCTTTCTCATCAAACTCACGTGTTTCATGATACTTTTTCAATACAGAGCCATAAGCATCAACACCCAAAATTTTAATATCTGGATTTTGTTCTTTTAAGTATTTAGCAGTTCCAGAAATG
>TARA_R110002012_G_scaffold296694_1_pt1 | contig 90582 bp, 69 predicted proteins | sample TARA_R110002012 | Tara Oceans TARA_R110002012 (sample SAMEA4396515) | marine metagenome | biome: Westerlies Biome; feature: [DCM] deep chlorophyll maximum layer (ENVO:01000326); material: water (ENVO:00002006), including particulate matter (ENVO:01000060) such as... | depth 40 m
CAGCTTGGGGATCCTATAGGGAATATTGATCAGGCGGGATTTTTTGGATCTTGGATAGGCTTGGTTATGATCGGAGCTGTATTTGCAGCTGTTGGCTTATTCGCAAGTTCACTGACTTCTCAGCAGGTGGTAGCTTTTGTTTTGGGAGTCTTTTTATGCTTTGTGCTTTACTTTGGTTTCTCCGCAGTTGCGGAAATGCAACTTGGTAATTTTGGTTATTGGATAGAGGAAATGAGTTTGAGTTATCATTACATCAGTCTCAGTAGGGGTGTGGTGAGTTCAGGAGATTTGTTCTTTATGTTTGGAATGATCTGGTCATTTTTGGGTGCTTCAGTTTTGATTTTGAGGAATAAATGAAAAACTCTGCTACACATATTACCAAACCATGGATCATTCTTTCTGCAGGAATTATATTGTTTTTTTTACTTGCGCAATTTCTTTATTTCAGAATAGATCTGACTGAGGAAAAGAGGTTTACTATTCACCCCGCTACAGAAGAAGTGCTTTCACAAATCACAGAGCCACTTCACGTGGATATTCTTTTGGTAGGAGAGAATCTGCCAGGTGGGATGAGAAGATTGCAAAAATCCGTAGAGGAAACTATTAGGACTTTCAATGCCTACAGTCCTGAAAAAATCACCTTTTCATATTTTGATCAACTCAGTATAGATTCTAAAGAGCAAGAGGACTTTGTCCTTTCTCTAACTCAGTATGGCATCAATCCCACCAACCTTTCTGTAAACCAACCTACTGGGTTACAGACTCAGCTTATTTTCCCTGGCATACTGGTTAGCAATGAGGAATTCGAAACTGGAGCCTTGATTCTAAAAGGAGAACGGGGGATGAGCCCTGATCAAATCCTAAATCAGTCCATCGAAAATCTGGAATTTGAATTGAGTAATGCCATCCGTAAGTTGATTTCACCGGAATCTTCTGCGATAGCCATGATTATGGGGCACGGCGAGATGAATTCTGATGAAGGATTTGGGATGGTGGAAGCCCTTGACGGAGAATTTGAGCTATTCAAAGTACCATTGGAGCAGGCAGAAAAACCAGCTGATCTGGCTCATTTTGCTGTGATATTTATCCAAGGTCCCAGAGAAAGTTACACGGAGCGTGAGCTTTATCTTTTAGATCAATATGTAATGAACGGCGGGAATCTAGTAGTCTCACTAGACGGCGTGGCTGTGGATATAGAAAATGCAGGTGGTGAAGGTACGTTGGCGATGCCGTTAGATCTGGGGCTGGATAACTTGCTTTTCCGCTATGGAATTAGGGTGAACAAGAATTTGATTCAGGATTTGAACTTCGGATACTTTCCCGTGATGGCTGGTAATTTCGGCAATCAGCAGCAGATGGTTCCACTCCCTTGGCCATTCTTCATCAATGCTGGCCGAATGCAATCTCACGCTATCACTAAGGGTTTGGACGTTGTAAATTTCCGATTTGCAAGTAGTATGGATACAGTAAAAGCTGATGGAGTTGTAAAGACACCTTTAGTTTTTACTTCTGATTTTTCCAGGATTTTGCCTGCACCGGTCAGAGTAGCCTTCAGTGACATGGAGCAAGAACCCGATGTAGATCTTTATGGGCTCAAAAATTTGCCACTGGTTTACTTGCTTGAAGGCAATTTTACTTCTTTGTATAAAAATCGTTTCCTTCCGGATGGATTTGCCAAAGCAGACTTTAAAGAAAACGGCAGTGGGAAAGTAGTTGTGATTGGCGACGGCGATGTATTTCAGTCTCAAACCAATCTCGAGGATGGAGCTCCACTCGCGTTGGGGGAAGATCCGTTTAGCCAAACTACCTATGCAAATAAGCTTTTCCTAAAAAATCTGGCGCAGTACCTAACCGATCCAGACGGAATCATTGACTCGCGGACGCGTACTTTTCAGATTCGTCCTTTGAATAAAGTCAAAGTGAAGCAAGAAAAGGTGTTTTGGCAAACTATCAATGTATTAGCTCCAGTGATGGTCTTATTATCATTTGGAGGAATAGTATGGTGGATTAGGAGAAATAAATTCAGCAGAAAAGTAAACTAGAGATTTATTGCCTCTCTTATTCATTAATTTTCCAGAGAATCATTTATACGGAGGTTCGAATTAGAATTTATTTATAAATTTACCCCCATTCAAAAGTAAAAATAAAATAAGCCCTACGATATGAAATCGAGCATGACTAAACTTCTCACTTTGGGATAGTAATAATGTATGCAAGATTCCATATGGCCTTCAAAAGAAAAATTTAAATCATATGAAATTTATTGTTTCCTCTTCTGCCTTATTAAAGCAGCTTTCGGCTATCAACGGTGTGGTGACAACCAATCCCGTAGTGCCAATTTTGGAAAATTTTCTTTTTGAAATCAAAGAGAGTCTTTTGACCATCACTGCATCTGATCTGCAGACTTCGATGATTACAGAAATAAGCGTGGAGGCCAAAGAAGATGGAAATATCGCCGTGCCAGCCAAGATTTTGATTGAAACCCTGAAGAATCTACCTGAGCAACCGGTAACTTTTAGCATTGACCATGATACTTATGCGGTTGAAATCAGTTCTGATAATGGTCGGTACCGTCTTGCTGGTGAGAATGCCACTGATTTCCCAAAAATCCCCACGGTAAACAATGCGACTTCTGTGGATATGTCCACCGAGGTTCTTTCATCTGCAGTTTCCAATACGATTTTTGCCACCAGTTCTGACGAGCTACGTCCCGCAATGACTGGTGTATACATCAATTTGAGCCCGACAAATACAACATTTGTTGCAACTGACGGACATAGATTAGTAAGATATAGAAGAGTGGATATCGCTTCACAGGAAGCAGCTACGTTGATCATTCCACGTAAAGCCTTGAACTTGTTAAAGTCAACTTTGCCATCTGAAAATCTTCCCGTGACAGTAGAGTTCAATCAGTCCAATGCTTATTTCAATTTCAATCACATAAAAATGATCTGCCGTCTGATTGACGAGCGTTTCCCTGACTACGAAAACGTAATCCCTTCGGAAAACCCAAATGTGATGACTATTGATCGTTCGGAGTTGTTGAGCTCTCTCCGTCGTATCGCGATTTATGCGAATAAGACTACACATCAAGTGAGATTGAAATTGACTGGTAGCGAATTGATGATTTCTGCAGAAGATCTTGATTTCTCAAACGAGGCTAACGAGAGACTTTCCTGCGAGCATGATGGAGAAGATATCGAAATCGGGTTTAATGCGAAGTTCCTTGTAGAAATGTTGAATAACCTTTCGTGTAAAGAAGTTAGCTTAAAGTTCTCAGCTCCTAACCGTGCGGGCTTGATACTTCCAGCTGAACAAGACGAAAACGAAGACATCTTAATGCTGGTAATGCCAGTGATGCTAAATAATTACGTATAAATAATCACAACCCGTAGAACGAAAAGCCCGAAGATTCCTTCGGGTTTTTTTGTTGTATAATGGTGAGTAGCGAACAGATTTGTTCTAAGCTATATTTTCGTTGAATAATTTTTGCAGCGTTTTTTCCAGATCTTCTGCATATCCTGAGTGCGGCCGCGAAGTTTGTATAATAGAGCTTCTGACCGCGGTAAGCCAGCGAAATCTGGAAGCCAAATCCATTGCAGCTATATTTCCTCCATTTGCTGTGCCGGCACATATTTTTTCGAATGAAGCCAAGTTTAACTGAATCATTTCTACATCTGCCTTAGGATCCAACATCAGCAATTTATTAGAATCTAGCTGAATCTTGCATCCTAGAAAACCTCTTTTCCAATGACAAATTACCACACCGACGTTGATGAATTCTTCTCTTTCCACCCGCGGAACTACGCGGATGATGGCATATTCATATAAGTGCTGTTCTTGCATCTTGAGCTTCTTTTATGAATTGATCAGAATAGGAAAGTCGGAGGTTGAGGAAGTTTTCGTACACTTGCCTACTTTCTTCGGCGTCTTCAGAGTCGCCTCCGGCAAGCAGCCACTCCTGTGGTATGGTATTTACTATTGTCTTGATTTTATCCAGTGTCAATATCTTTTTAGATGCTTCATTGACTTTTTCCAGCTCTGAAGCCATAGGAAGGAGTACATGATTTTTAACAATTGGAAATGGACCTTCAGCATTTTTCTTCCAATTGACCCAAGCATGCTGAAACAAAAATGAAGCACCATGATCTATCAGCCAAAGCTCTCGATTCCAGATAAGCATATTCGTGTTTCTAAAAGTTCGATCTACGTTCGTTATCAACATATCCAGCCAGACTATTTGCGAAGCTAAATACGGATCTGTAGTCATGGCTACGGGATCGTAGTTGATTGCCCCAGATAGAAAATGAAGGGCAAGATTGAGTCCTTGGCTTCCTTTGAGTAAGTCCTGAATTTCCTCGTCTCCCTCAGATCTGCCAAAAGCAGGATCTAAATTTGCAAAGACCAGCTCGGGAACTTTCAATCCCAAAGCTCGGGCAATTTCTCCCCCTAATAATTCAGCAATAAGAGCTTTCTCCCGCTGACCCGCGCCCCGGAATTTCAACACATATTTAAAACCATCATCAGCATCTGCAAGTGCAGGTAACGAACCTCCCTCTCGAAGAGGCAAGATATATCGGGTCACGCTTACGGTGCGCAGATTTAATTTGTTATCCATTTGTTGCTTTTTGATAAAGCTTATTACAAAGTTAAAGAATCTGACTAGATCAATTCTTCCACGTGTTTTTGGATATTGGAAGACAATTTACCCATAGGCAGATCATTGGCATCTGTTCCAAAAGGCTCTTCTATCTCTTCCGCAATTAATTCCAAACTCGCTAAAACATAAAATATAAAGGTAACGATGGGTGCAGCATAATAACCCAGCGAAAAAACATAACCGAGGGGCAAGGTAACAACATATGCCAAGATGAATTTCTTGATAAATGAACTGTAGGAATAGGGTATGGGTGTGTTTTTAATTCGCTCGCACGCACCACAAATATCTGTGAATGACATCAACTCTAGGTTCAGGACAATTAGTTGATCACCTGTAATCTTTTTTGAGATGTACAGATCGTTAACCTTGGCAAACATTAATTTTGCCACCTGATTAGGCACATGCTTTTCTGGATCTATTTCAGGTTTTATGTATTTGTCTTCCTTATCGTCCAACATGTACAAAGTCACTTTGGACTGAAGATGTTCTTTAAGTGAAAAAGCATAAATCGGGATAGTTCTTCGGAAAAATTTTCTGGATTCTTCATCAGAATTATCCAGTATCCCAGCGAGTTTTAGTGCGAGGTTTCTACTATTGTTTACCAGTTGTCCCCAAAGCTTCCTTCCTTCCCACCACCTATCGTAAGCAGTATTAGTGCGAAAGACGAGGAGCATTGAGATTACAAAGCTCAACAAGCTATGCATAATGGGGATATTCTGTACCCAGCTATTTTCGCCTATTTTGAGATAATCCATTTCAAGCCAAGCTATACCTAGTGAGTAGATAAAAATGATGACCAAGAACGGCCCAAGCTTGATCAGAGTATCAGATTTTTGAATAAAAAATATTACCTGAAGCCATTCCTTAGGGTTGTATCCTCTCATCTGTTTATGTTTTGTTTTTTATTATCACACCAATTTGATTGTTGGTTTGATAGTTTGAAAAGTGTATTACTTTTTAAGGAGGGAAAATAATTATTATGACTTTTTTTTACTGAAAAAAAATTCTATTTCTTTAAAATAAGTTGCTGATGAATCTTCAAAACCTGTGGAATCAAGAGCTTATTATCTGTATTCTTAATTACGAAATCCGCTAATTCATTTTTCTGCTCGTCAGGAAGTTGCTGGTTGATAATTTGATTTATTTGCTCCTCAGAGCGAAAAGGATCTCTTAACATTGTCCTGGCAATCCGGACCTTAAGCGGGGAGCTTACATTAATCACAAAATCTAATGTTTTTTCACCACCTGTCTCAAAGATCAAAGCGGCTTCTTTGAGCACATAGGGTGAATCCTGAGATGAAGCCCATTCTAAAAAATCCCTTCCCACCACTGGGTGAACAAGAGAATTGATCACCTTGACTTTTTCGGGATCAGAGAAAACTGTTTTAGCTAAGAAGGATCGATCTAGCTTTCCATCAGCCTGGTACGCTTGTTCGCCAAAAGCTTCTATAAGTTGGGTTTTAAGGAGTTCATTATTTCCCATCAACCACTTGGCACGATCATCAGCTGAATAAATTGGAATTCCCAAGATTGAAAAAATCTTTGCCACAGTGGATTTTCCAGAGCCGATTCCACCCGTTATACCTACTAAAATAGGGGCAAAGTTACTCATAGTTGAGCTTTAGTATTTCAGGTGAAATAACGACCTTGTCCAGGTAATCCGGCATCGGTTTCACTTGAACTTTAATCGTGCTGTCTTCTTTATTTCGCTTGTAATAATCCAGGACTGCTTCAAATTCTAACTCTTTTAACTCACCAACTTTTCTCTCGTCGACTAAGTAAGAAATCATTATTACTATATCTTCATTTTCAAGAGTGACTGATTTAGGGAAATTTATTTTGTTGATTTTTAAGCGCTTATTTCCTTCTAAAAAAGCAATGACATTAAATTTAACGCGTATGTCCTCTTCTTCTATTTGTAGTAATTCACTTAATGAGTCTGGCACATCTAAGGAAATTACCTTATCAATGGGTTTGTTAATCCGACCCTCGTCCAGTAGAATCGGAAAATATTCAGGCAAACTGTCTACAATTGAACTTGGGCCTTTGATAGTAAGCGTTTCGGGGCTAAAAGAGATCTCATCAATGATTCGATAATTTTTAGCCATTGCAAAGCTTAATGAATCCAGGACCGGCTTTACTTTGATTGTTTTGATTCTATCAATATCAAACTTCAGGGAATCTTGAAGGACTGATATTAACTGAGTGGGTGAAAGAAATTCTCCTAGAGATCGTTTCAGATCAGCAGTGAGAATGTAATTTTTTGCGGCCGGACTACTGAGTTCTACAGGGTAGGAATCGTTGTTAAAATTGAAATACTTTCTGAGTAAGTCCCATCCATTTCCTGATATTTCTATTTCCAATGTCTTTGGTAAACCCGAAACCGCAACGAACTCGCTTTGATCATAAATCAACTCTACCGGAAAATCAACCACAGTATTGTAGTCGTCCTTATTGAGGGCGTTTAAAATCCAAAAAGTGGTAGCTGCTGCTATGCAGAGGACTACCACTTTTAGATTAGAGAGTTTCTTGGGAGAAATCCTATGGGAGGATTTTTTAGTTTCCGGCAAAATTCAATTTATTTTTTTGTTTCTGTTTTTTTAGAAAAGTCTAAAGAGATCGCGGATTTTTCCACTTTGACTTTCAGTCCTCGATCAAGCTCAAGCATCACGGCATCACTTTCAACTGAAAATACTTTGCCATGAAGGCCACCAATGGTAACTACTTCATCTCCTTTTTTAATTTCTTCAATAAATTTCTTGCTTTCCTTTTGCTTCTTTTGCTGTGGTCTGATCATAAAGAAATACATGATCAGGATGATAGAGCCAAATAAGAAAACCTGTCCTAAAATCCCACTACCCCCTGCGGCAGCTTGAGCTAATACTGTAGAAATCATAATTATCTTTTAATCGGGCCCACTGGTGTAGCAGCGCCTGCAATTTTTGGAGTTACTGTACCTTTCAGTCTTAAACGGGTCACAGTAGGGTTGGTATTAGCCTGGATGCTTACGGTAGGAGCTTGTGCGCCTGACTTTGAGCTGGAGTTGAAGACTACTTTCACAAATCCCTCTTCTCCTGGTTTCACTGGTGCTTTAGACCAGTCAGGGCTTGTACATCCGCAGGAAGCAGTGATGTTAGAGATTACTAATGGAGCTTGTCCATTATTAGTAAATTTAAACAAGTGCTCTACTACTTGACCTTCGTTGATGTTTCCAAAGTCATATTCCATTTCTGGGAACTCAAACTGACCCAATGTAGCTGGATCGGCTGTCTGGGTAGCTTGCGCATTGACAGGAGTCACTGCAGTGTTATTTGTTTCTAATTGCGCAATTTTATCCTCCAGCGCTTGGATCTTAGCATCCTGGTCACTCTTTTGATTACATGAGGTTGCCAATGCAAGTGCAACGGAAAGTACCGCTACATTCATTACGTTGATTTTCATAACGATTAATTATTTCCTTGATTGATTTGATCTATTAATTTATTTACATCGCTGAGCAAATTCTCAGCCTTGTTTTTTGCTTCGGAGATTACACGCTTGCCTTCAGTCTTTGCTTCATTAAGGTGCATTTCTTTTCCATCGACCAAGTCGTCAATCAACTCTTCCAATTCTTTCTTGTATTTAGAAAGCTTAAAAGATAGTCGATCACGGGTGTTTTCTCCAGTGTCAGGTGCAAAAAGTACTCCTATTGCTGCGCCTGCACTTGCTCCTATTAGAAATGCGATGAGTGAATTACTGCTCTTGCTCATAGTTTTATTATTTATTGTCCAAAAGTCCTCTACCACTCTTACGGATTTCTCCGTTATCGGTTAACTCTTTTGCCATGACATCCAGCAAACCGTTGACAAATTGCTTGCTCTTTGGTGTACTATAGGTCTTAGAGATATCGATGTACTCGTTTATACTTACTTTAACTGGAATGCTTGGGAAATTTTTCATTTCCGCAATAGCCATAGAGATGATTACTTTATCTGTAAAAGCAAGTCTGTCAATATCCCAATTTTTGGTCTTTTGAGTGATCAATGCTTTACTTTCAGCATCATTTTCAATGGTGAAGTTAAAGATATTTTGAAAAAACTCCTTATCCTCGTCCCAGTTCATTGCAATCTCTGGCATTTGACTTTCATTTTCCTCATGAAGGTTAGCCGCATTTTTCAAAACCTTCGAAGCTAAGCTTCTGACTACAGATTTATCCTCAGTCCAGTTTAAATCTTTTTCTGAGAAGAAATTCAGGATTACCTCATTTTTAAAAAGAACTTTTTTCAGTAAATCATCTGCTAATTCAAAATCCTGCTCTATCGTAGGTTTTTCAAGTTGGAGATATGTCTGATAGTATTCAGAAGGCTTTACATAATCTCTAAACCACTCCCTGATTTCCAATTCCACATCGTCCAGGTTTACATTGTGCCTTGCGATAGCCGCTCTGTAGGAATCAGAATCCCGTAGAGCTGCCAAAACTTGGTTATTCGGAAGATTTAGTTCATTGCCAAATGCAACTGGGTTATTTCCTGAGAATTTCTTCTTCTTTTCGATCTCTTTTTCTACATGTTTTGCAAATGCCTGTAAAAGCTCAACAGCTAATAAATATAACTGAGGAATTCGCTCAGCTGAAACCACCATGTTCTTTAACAGAAACTGATGATCCTTTTCATTTGAATCATGGAATTGTTTCAAAGCATCCAATACAGCTTGTTTTACTTTGCGGCTAGCCTCACTGGATTTAAGCAAATCTTTTGAAGTAAGGTTTTGATCAAAAAGCTTGATTGCTTCTTCTGCCTCTTTGTTAAGTGCCGTTTTATCCTGCACCTCCATACTGTTCAAATCAGGCAAAAAAGATGTTCGGATAAAATCTTTTGCAATGTTCAGGTTTGATCCTTTACACTGTTCATATGCATATAGGTTTTGAAAAGCCTTTACTCTGAGAATTCTTCTGTTTAGCATGTCTTAGAAATGAGTTGCAAATATAGGTAATTTGAGGTGGCTATCACCTAGATATAAGGGACAAAAAAACCACCGGAAGCTATTCCCGGTGGTTCTGTTAAAGAAGTTATAACGCTTAAAAAGAAAGCTTCACTCTTCCTATAGCTTCTATTCTTGCTTTTGCAGTCTCGATAGCCGCTTGCTGAGCAGGGATATTTTCCTTTTCTGATTTATTCAAAATTCCTAAACAGGTATCGAATATTTTTTCTGTTTGCTTGTAAACAGTTTCTCTGTTATAACTGCCAAAGTATTCAGCACCAACATTGATAACACCGCCCGCATTGATCAAAAAGTCCGGAGCATACACGATACCTTTTTCGACCAGCATTCTACCATGCTTAGCCTCATCTTTCAATTGATTGTTAGCTCCTCCGGCAATTACAGCGCATTTTAAACGGTCAATAGTTTGGTCATTGATAGTTGCGCCAAGCGCACAAGGTGAATAGATATCCATTTCCAAATCATAAATCACGCTTGGGTGAACCACCTGAGCTCCTGTATCTTTTGCGACTTTCTGTAGTTTGTCTTCGAAGATGTCAGTTACTAGCACATTGGCTCCCTCTTTTACCAAATGCTCGATTAGGTATTTGCCAACTTGTCCTACACCTTGAACTCCGATTCTCTTACCTTCCAAAGAGTCTGATCCAAATGCTTTTTTTGCGGCAGCCTTCATTCCCATGTATACACCATAGGCAGTGACAGGCGAAGGATCGCCACCTCCTCCTTTGATCTCTGGAAGTCCGGTAACATGCCGGGTTTCCAATCCTATGTGTTCCATGTCAGACGTGTTCATGTTCACATCCTCAGCAGTCACATATCTACCACCAAGGCTCTGTACAAATCTGCCAAAACGCCTAAGGAAAGCTTCGTTCTTTAATTTGGGATCACCCAAAATCACTGCTTTACCCCCTCCAAGATTGAGCCCGGCAAGGGCATTTTTAAATGTCATCCCTCTGGAAAGGCGGAGTACATCAGTAATCGCTTCTTCTTCTGAGGAATAGGGCCACATACGGGTTCCGCCTAGCGCAGGGCCCAAAGTGGTGTTGTGAATTCCGATCAATGCCTTAAGGCCGGTTGCTTCATCATTACAGATCACTAATTGTTCGTGATCCATCGTGGTGATTTGGCCAAAGATTGAACCTTCACTTACTGTTTCGGTAGCTTTAATCTCTAACATGTGAACTTAGCTTTTTAGAATGTGTTATATTTGGGGTACTCCTTGCGTATATAGCCAATACAAAATTAAATACTTTTATTGGCCTTCAAAGGATTAATATACCCAGTTTTCCTAATCTAATTCCTTCATTTTAAAATTTTTATTTGGTGAAACCACTTTGGCGACTTAATAAGTATTTGTACAAATACAAGGGCTTAATCCTTTTGGGGATAGTTTTTACGGTGATATCTAACATTTTCGTAATTATTCCTGCCCAACTGGTCAGACTAGCAATAGATTATGTGGTTGAAAGTTTTTCTATTTATCGCCCTTTAGAGCAGGGTGGAATGGGTGAACAGGCAAAGGATATTTTCCTAAAATTCGTTCTGGTCTTTGGAGTTTTGATTTTAGTGATGGCATTGCTGAGAGGTGTGTTTTTGTTTTTTATCCGTCAGACGCTCATAATCATGTCCAGAAAAGTAGAATACGACATGAAGAATGAGATTTATGAGCATTATCAAAATCTCCCACTTAGTTTTTACAGGAAGAATAGCACAGGAGATCTGATGGCTAGAATTACAGAGGATGTAAGTAGGGTAAGGATGTATCTTGGACCGGCTATAATGTACGGTTTAAACCTTTTAATTCTCTTTCCGCTAGTGATTACCTACATGGTCATGGTCAATCCAATGCTTACCCTGTATGCGCTATTGCCACTTCCGGTTCTTTCTCTGAGTATATATTATGTAAATAATATGATCAATGAGCGATCCGAGAAGATACAGCGTAGCTTAAGCGGACTGAGCACGTTTGTGCAAGAGGCATTTTCTGGAATCCGTGTATTAAAAGCTTTCGTCAGGGAAAGTGACAGCGCCAATGATTTTGCTATAGCAAGCGAAGATTATAAAGTTAAGTCAATACGACTCACTAGAGTAAATGCCTTATTTTTTCCCATTATAATGGCCTTGGTAGGCGTATCTACGATCACTACAGTGTATGTAGGAGGCCTGCAGGTTATCAGCGGGGAAATAGGTTATGGAGTAATTGCTGAATTTATCCTATATGTAAATATTCTGACTTGGCCTGTGACTTCCTTAGGCTGGGTGACGAGTATCGTGCAGCGTGCGGCAGCTTCCCAAACTCGTATTAATGAATTTTTGGATCAGAAAAATGATATTTTAAGTACTGACAATATTAAAGCAAATATCCATGGAACAGTGGAGGTGGAGAACGTTTCTTTTACCTATCCTGATTCGGGAATCCGCGCGCTTAAAGATGTGAGCTTCCAGATTAAAGAGGGACAGACGCTCGGAATTATTGGAACTACAGGCTCTGGAAAATCAACTATCGCAAATCTTCTGATGCGAATGTATGATCCTATTGGAGGTGTGATCAAGATCGACGGTAATCCAATTACAGGATATGATATTTCGGATCTTCGCAGGCAAATAGGCTATGTACCACAGGATGTTTTTCTGTTTTCAGATAGTATTGGGAATAATATCGCTTTTGGTATCGAAGAGTCTGATCCAGCTATTATCGAGCAAGCTGCTAAGGATGCGGACGTTTATCAAAATATTGTTGAGTTCCCTAAAGGATTTGAGACTATGCTGGGTGAACGTGGAATTACACTTTCCGGAGGACAAAAGCAGCGAGTATCTATTGCCAGAGCCATTGCTAAGGAACCAAAAATTCTTATTCTGGATGACTGCCTTTCTGCGGTGGATACCAAAACAGAAAATGTGATCTTAACAGCGCTTAAGAATATTATGCAAAACCGTACTTCCATAATAATTTCCCACCGGGTGTCCTCTGCTAAGCTAGCAGATCAGATTATTGTTTTGGATGATGGCAAAGTAATAGAGCGGGGAAATCATGATTCGTTGATGAGGCAAAAAGGAGTGTATGCGGAGCTTTACGAAAAGCAAACAAATGGTGAATCCGTTGATAATTAAGAATTTCAATTCATTTTCAGGCTAAGAAAGTGGCATTCAAGAAAAAGTATTTATCTTGAATGGTATCAGTTCAACTAACTAGCTGCCCTCATGGAAGAAAAGAAATCCCACACTCAAGACATTGAAAAAGTACTTAAGGAAATTGGTGATAAAATAGAAGAACTAGTCCAGAAAGGGGCAGATGCCGGTATGGACGCGAAAGAGGATATTGAAAGGAAGATCCAGGAATTGAAGGATAATAAGACTACCCTGGAGGCTGAATTCAAAAAAGGTAAGGAGATTTTGGAGCGGGAATTTAAGGAGCGAACTGATGATTTAAAGCCTAAGCTCGAGGAGTCTAAAGGATTCTTCAAAGAAGGATTAAAGCAAATGGGATTAGCGCTAAAAGCGCTACTTGGCAAGAAATAGAAAAGTATATTTAGATTAATCCAAAGTATTTAAGCAGACGTATTTTCTTGTATTAAGAAGTCAGACATCCTATAATTATCATCCCGTATTTGTGGTTTTAAAATCACTACTTACAATGAAGTAAAAAAAATGCCCGAGGTTCGTCTCGGGCATTTTCATTACTTCTCAGCGAGTGCATTACATCGATCGTAGGCAGGATCCAAGTCAATGAAAATATCCTCCTTAGCTGTAATAAACCATTTGCTAAGAAGATCATCTTCTTTTTTGCGAAGAGCCGCTGCTTTTAACTTTTCATAGTCATCTTCCATATTGGCACGATGAGCTGGATATTTTGCTTTATAATAAAGGATTCTCACTTTAGTACCTTCTCGAGGATCTTCGAATTGCATAGGCTCAGTAATATTGCCAACCTGCATGGTATCGATCATGAAGAAAAGTAAAGGGTCTTCCAATGTTCGTAAGGAAAGGCGATTGGAATTAGTAGCGGGATCGGTGAAAAAGCCACCGTTATCCGATGTAGTTCTGTCATCTGAAAAGTCTTTGGCAGCTTTGGCAAAATCCAATCTACCTTCTTCAATTTCGGTTTTAAGACTATCGAGATACCTTTCCGATTTTTCGATATCTTCTGCAGTTGCCTTTGGAATCCTTAAAATATGTCTCGTGTTGAACGATCCATCACGTCTTTCCAATAATTGGATCAAATGAATCCCAAATGCTGTCTCGACAGGATCACTTAATTCGCCTGGCTTAAGAGCTAATGCTGTTGCTTCAAATTCTGGAGCCAATTCTCCTCTTCTGAAAAAGCCCAAATCACCTCCTTGAGATCCAGATCCGGGATCTTCAGAATACTGCCTAGCAAGATCGGCAAAGTCAGCTTTTCCTTCTCCTATATCTTTTTTAAACTGATTTAATTGATTGAAGATATCGTCTTTGGTCTTAGGATTTACTTCAGGTTTTATTACAATTTGGCCCACTGTGGCTTCTGAAGTAAATAGAGGAAGTGAATCTTTCGCTATGCTGTTGAAAAACTGTCTTACATCATTAGGAGAAACTGTCAATCCTTCTGTGATCTGGCTACGCATACGCTGTACAATCAATTGCTCCCGAATCACATCCTCAATTTCAGCTTTAAGTTGATCAGAAGTCTTACCATAAGCTTCCACAAGTGTGTTTTCGTCTCCGCCAAACTGCTGCATTACCATGCTGAATCGTTGTTCTGTCTGAAGCATTACTTCTGCATCCGTGACGATGACAGAATCTACTTCCGCTTTTGCGACCATCAATTTATTGATCATCAGAGATTCAAAAACCTCGCACCTGGTTGGAGCTTCGCCACCCTGCTGATTTTGGGCTAATGCCTCCATATATGCTTTTTGCACGTCTGATTCCAGTAGGATATAATTATCCACTTTTGCCACAATTTTGTCAAGAACTTGTCCAGTGGGAGGTGCTTCTTGTGCAAATGATGCTGTAATCAGCAAGCTGGCAATTAGAGTGAAAGTAAGTCGATTTAGCAATTTCATTGGTATTTGGCCGCATTAATAAACTTATGCAGCGGTTTATTTTTTGTGATTATTACTGATTCAGAGCTATGAAAGTTTCCTCTTTAGCTTTTGGATTGACTTTGATCGGGTATTTCTTACGCAATGATTCAATGAGACTTTTATCCAAATATTCCTGATAGTCCCGTATCACCAATCCACGCGTTTCTTCGAATTTTTTTGCCCCAGCAGGAGTCTTTTCGCCAATAAGTACAATGTTTAAATGTCCATTAGCTTCAAGTTCCTGGTAGCTGGCATTCATATCAGCTTTAGACAATACAGGGTGTTCACGATATTCGATGTTTCCTTTTTCTGTTTGAAATGCCAATGGATTTGAGGCTTGAAAGTCACTTTCAAATGCAGTTATTAACTCATCTGTAAGTGGTTTGTCCTGAAGTAATTTCCGAGCTGCATCTAATTGAGTCATATCCAAAACTTTTACGATATACGCATTTGCTCGGGCTGCCCATTGATAATCCTCAATGTGTTTTTCGTAAAATTTTTTCTGAGCTAGAGAATCCAGGAGGCCTTTTTGCCAGACCTCATCGTTCATTAGAGAAAATAATAAAATTCCATCCTTGTATTCTTTCAGCAGCATACGATACTCCTTGTTATTCGTGGCCAAATCTGCTTCTTCGGCTTTATTCAGTTCCGATGCGGCGAAGCGTTCGTACCAAGCATCAAATAAACCCGTTTTACTTCTGAGAGTAATGTCTTCAGCATCCATAAAATCAGCCAGATCCTGAGCAGTATAACTTTTCCCTTGTAAAGAAAAAAGTAGGCTACTTGCCAAACCTTTTTCGGTTAAAGTTTGGTTAAATGCGCTTTTGGAAATATTGTTTAGTTCCGATCTTAGTTTGGATACATTGATTTCGTTTTCGTCGAAATTATATCTGGATTTCTGTATAGCCATTACCTGAGACTGAATCATCGTGGAGCGGGAGTCTCTTAAAATCCTCGAACGGATACTTTCTTCCATGGATTCAAAGCTTTCAACAGGCTTTTTATCCTCTAATCTTAAAATATGGTATCCATAACGAGTGAGTATAGGTGGGGAGACTTCACCAATCTCAGTTAAAGAAAAGGCAGCTATTTCAAACTCAGGAATCATCGATCCCACGCTAAACCAAGGTAACATTCCTCCTTTTTGGCTACTAGCAGGATCTTCAGAATAATTTTTAACGATATCTTCCCAAATAGTACTTTCCTTCTGAATCTCATTATATATGTCAGCGACTTTACGCTTTGCAAGATCCTGACTACCTGGCAAGTCCTCATCGATTCTCACCAATATATGCGAAACCCGAACCTGTCCAGGATTAGGCTGCCTATCTTGAACTTTTATAATATGATATCCAAAATTTGTCAATACTGGGCTAGAAACCTGTCCGGGTTGTAAATTATAGGATGCGTCTTCAAATGGTTGAACCATCTGCAAAGCTGTAAAATATCCGAGGTCTCCTTTGTTAACTTGGGCGGAAGGATCATCCGAATAATCTACCGCCAACTCTGTAATATTACCTCCATCTTTGATTTCCTCCTCCAGTTTCAAAGCCATACGCAATACAATCAGGCTGTCATCCTTTGTAGCATTAGGAGGAAACTGAAGTAGAATATGGCTTGCACGGATTATTTCCTGCATTCTGGAATAAGCTTTACGTAGCTCGCCTTCTTCCAAAGAGTTGCGAATAAGAAAAGGAGCTTTAAGATTTTCGCGGAAAGATTCAAACTCACGAAGAAATTCATCAGTCTGATCCAAACCTTTTGCTTCAGCCTCTCTCACTTTTAGCTTATAATTGATAAAGAGATCAAGATTTTCATCAAACTCATCTCTGGACATACCTGGAGTGCCAGGTTCAGACTTATTGCCCTTGGAGAGGAGGTAAATTAATTCATCTTTATCTACAGGTTTACCTCCTATGGTCAATAAGGGGTCATCTTGCCCAGTTGCCTGAACAAAAGCCATCGCGGTGACAGAGGATTCAAATGCTAAGAGGATGATGAGTATAAATGCCGAAACGGATCGGTTAGTCATGTGTGAAATAGCAGAATAAGAATGCAATTTTACAAATTTATTAGGATTTTAAGCCAAATGCCCCGAATACTAAGCATTTAACAAGAATTAGGACTGAAACCACTTGATTAGGCGGCAGATATTAGTACCCTTATTAGTCTCAAATTCGATTTCGTCCATGATCTTTCTGACCAAAATTATGCCTAAACCTCCCTTTCGCTTTTCTCCTTTTACTTTATTGAGATCTGGAGCTTCATAATCAAGCATGTTAAAGGCTTTACCTTCGTCTGTTATCTCGAAAATCAATTTGCCAGGATTTTGCTTGATATTTAGTTCTATGTAGTCCAGTGCATTACACTTATGGGAATGTATAATCAGATTAGCGCATACCTCTTCTACGGCCAGTGTGATCTGGTGCTGGTCAATGTCAGACATAGGTAACTCCCCTAAGGTCTTCTTTAAAAAGACCCTAAGCTCGGAGAGAGCGGTAGTTTGACAGGATATTCTCATCTGACGATTCATTTCAGGTACTGAGAGCTGTTATTTTGTCCGGATAGATAGGAATGAGTTGGTCCAAGCCTAAAATCCTAAACACTTCAAAGACGCGGTCGGAAAGAGAAAAGATTTTTAAATCAATTCCTTTTTCCTGAAAATCCTCCAAATAGGACATGAAGACACCAAGCCCAGCGGAAGATATATATTCCAACCCTGCACCATCTACCAATATAGAACTACTACCTTGAGCAACCAGGTTGGTAATTGCTTCATCCAGTATCACAGAGTTACTGGCATCCACTTCGCCCCGAAGGAGCAAAATATGATGTCCATGTTCTTGTTGGGTTTCTATGGTTAGCATTTTTTAGCTTTCATAATTTATTAATTGAATTTTACCACCATCATAGAATAATCATCATCTATCAACCCATCGCCACCTACAAAGGAGTGCAGGGAATCCATGATTTTCGTTTGAAGGTCTCGGGGGCTTAATTCGTGATTTACTTCTAATAGTGCTCTGATACGCTCATACCCAAATTGGTACGATTTATCATTTTTTGCTTCTACAATACCATCTGTAAACAGGACTAAAACATCTCCTGGGTCATAGGTAAATGTCTTTTCCACAACGTGTTTTTCGTACTGCATGTTTCTTAAAATCCCAAGTCCCAGGCCCTCAATCTCCAAATATTCTGATTTATTAAGGTTTTTCTGATGAAATAGAGTTGGCACATGTCCTGCACGTGAATGACAGATGGTTTGTTGTGCAGTATTAATGATAAAAATCGAAGCTGTGATGAAATGGTTCCTTTCCAGGCACTTACTCAAGGCAGCATTAGATTTTATCATAAAATCGCTGGGACTCAGATCCAACTGAATAAGACTTTGAAATATTCCTTTCATCTGTGACATGTGAAAGGCCGCGGAAGTTCCCTTACCAGATACGTCCCCGATAATCAACACATACCTTTCTTCATCCAGTTTATAAGTATCGTAATAATCTCCTCCAACTTCGTCCGCTGCATTGGAATAAGCACAAATATCAAACGAGTAATTATGATCCAATTTTGTTGGAAGAAGGGATTTTTGAACGCGCTGGGCAATTTTTAATTCCTCCTGATAGCGTTCGTTTTGAATAGCTTGATTGAGTAAACGGTGATTTTCTACTGCAATGCATGCCTGACTACCAAATGTGGTAATGATGTTCAACATTTCCTTATTGAATCCATCCCGTACTTCCTTGCAAAGTACGATTCTGCCAATAATGGACTTATTGATAATTAAGGGAAGTACGAGTACTGACTCGTACCTTGGATGACCTAACCTGAGGAAAATGGGAATAATATTTTCTTGGCGCTTATTCGATTGCCAATCTTGTTCAGGTTTTTGTTGCAGGATCAACTCTGAAATCTCTTCTCTAGTTTTTTTATCAATAAATTTCTCCTGAATAAAACCATCAGGATATTCTTTGCTGGTCATTTCCAGCCAGGCTGCGTCTGCATATGCAGCGCTCATACACGAATCCATCAGAATATCCAATACTTGCTCCTCGTTTTCTTCCGGTTGAATGGACTGACTTAGGCGTTGAAAATTAATCGCTTCAGTCAATTTTTGTTCGAAAACTGAGGAGGTAGGAAGATTAAAAAGGGTGACCAGAAAGCTTAGAACGGCATATACTAATACAAACCAAAATAAAGAAATCAGAAATAAATTTCCTGTCAAATTAACCGGATAAGAGCTTTCTGATTCACGTGAAAAAGTATACCAAAGAAGAAATCCAAGAGCAACGATGATGATAGAGAGGAAAAGTAAAGATTTCCACTTCTCTTTAAAGGTGAGGTATGGGATCCATTTTAAATTAGTTGAAAGAATGACTGCCAATACGCCTAAAAGAGCAAGCCCGAAAAAGAAGCTATATTCATATGCTTCCCGATCAAAAAAGACAAGAAACATGGATACAAGTAGCGCTATTTCATAGGCCTGCCACTGGTTTACTACACGCTTGGTTTTTTGGTATAGTATCAAGTGCTGCCAAAGCAATGAGGTGGAAATAAGAAAAATGGTCAGCAACCCAAAGCGGACATGGTAAAAGAATGATTTTAAGAATGGGTCTTTACTTAAGTTACTTTCACCCAGTGAGGTAAAAAACAGTTCAATAATTAGCACAATAGCTATCGCAAAAATTCCCGTGGAAGCACCTCTCCAAATGAGATTTAGGAAATCACTTTGAGCGTTTTTAGTGATTGAATATTTATAAAAACTGTAGACAGTTATAAAAAATAAGATCTGTAATATCCAAGTGAATTCTATAGCGATACCAGAATCCAGTTGATTGATAATCCCAACAAGTCTCACCAAGTCCACAAATAGCAAAGCAAGCCAAACTAAAATGGCTAGCAGTAAGCTAAGCTTTCCTATATGGATTGTTGGTAGTTTGATCATGGATGCGGGTCCACAATAATACTCATTCGGAATGGAAAATAGTAAAAGGAGGTAATTTACCGATCTTTGTGAGATGTTAAAAAGTCTAAATCGGATAGATTAAAGATTAGGAGAACTTACCTACAAGCATATAAGATCTTCGATGACTCCATTTCCATATTTCTCATATATAAGTGTGAGGACTTTACTTTTATTCATCAATAATTCCTTCTTTATTGGCCCAGAGCTCAGCTTTACAAAAAGTTTTTTGTCACGAATAAAAACAGAGGTTGTCCTGTCTGCTATTGTTTTACCCACAAGGTCCACCCAGTCATGTACAAGTGATTTCTCTCTAAATTTACCCTCTAACCTATATGCTTTGAGAAGATCATTGAAGGCTGACTCAAGCGGTGCTACTTCCTTTTTTCTGCTGAAATACCCGTCTCTTTCCATAAATACTTTAACCTTAAACAAAAAGTGCTGCCGCAATACTATCCGCAAGCAGTTTGCCTCTTGAAGTCAAAGATAGGTTATTATCCTTCCACATAAGCCACCCTTCTGATTCCATTTGGGATAATATCTGTTTTTTGGATTTGAAAAGATCATAGCCGAAATCTTTGCGGATATAATTAAAATCTATGCCCCACAGCGTTCTAAGCCCGGTAAGGATGTATTCATTTAATCGCTCATCATCCGAAAGGTTATCCACAATAAATGGAATGCTATCACTCTCCAGGCTTTTCAAATATAAAGCGTTGTTAGCGGGATTTGAACCCCTATTTTTTCCGTCAAAAGAGTGAGCACTTGGCCCAACACCTAAATAAGGCACTCCTTTCCAATAATTTGTATTGTGGAGAGCAAATTGGTCTGGCTTTCCAAAGTTGGATACTTCATATTGAATGTAGCCAGCTTTGTCGGTTTTTTCTTGTAGTATTTCGAATTGCTCTACCACAAAATCTTCGTCAGCGGGTACAAAATTGCCAGTTTTAGCCCAATTGCCCAATGCAGTTTTGGGTTCAACGGTGAGTGCATAGCTAGAGATATGTCCTGGGTTTTGCTCAATCGCCTGAGATAAATCCCGCTTCCAGAGTTCGTGGTCAGACTGTGGATATCCGTAGATGAGGTCAAGGCTGAATTTTTCAAAACCAACTTTTCTGGCTTTGTCTATAGCAGATTTTGATTCGCTTGCAGAATGAGCTCGATTATAAAATCTGAGAACTTCATCGTCAAAACTTTGTATCCCCAGACTCAATCTATCTATTCCTAAGTTTTTCCAACTAGTGAGTTTATCCACATTCAGGTCATCTGGATTTGCTTCCAAGGTCACCTCCTTCCACCCTGAGTTATAAACTTTGGCAATACGGTCCAAGATCTGGCCTATCATTTTAGAATCAAGCAGGGAAGGAGTGCCCCCACCAAAATATACAGTCTCTAATGGTAGTTTATTTTGATACTCAACCCTCAATTCTAGTTCACGGCAAATCATTTCCACCATTTGATTCATTCTTTCCAGATTGGTACTGAAGTGGAAATCGCAATAATGGCAAGCCTGCCTGCAAAAAGGAATGTGGATGTATATGCCCGCCAATGTGAATTCTATTATTTTGCAAATATAACCAATCCTCACCAGTCCTTTGAAAAACCTCATCTTGGCTTGCTTCCTGCTCATTCTTCCTGGGGCAACGCTGTGTCACGCTCAAAGTGGATATTGGTTGAGTTGGAAGAGTGATGACTCTCCAAATTTTTCTGACTGGAAGAGCTTTAACACAAAAGCTGAGAGGATAAGTTGCCAAGATTCAATCAGATTTTCTTTTCAAAATGAGGGATATATAGAGGCTTTTACCAAAGAAATCGAGGTTACGAAGGATTCTCTACAGGTGGTATTTGACCTTGGAGAAAGATACTTTTGGAAGAATGTTGCCAACGGAAACGTGCCAAGGGAGATATCTGAAAAAATTATTCCCGTATCGAGAGACTATAGGTCAGCATCATTATCGATGCGACAAGTGATCGAACAAGCAGAAAACAAGGGGTATCCTTTTGCTCAAATAAAACTTGATAGCATTCAGAGGAGTGGCCGTGAGCTCTCGGCAGTTTTCAACTATGATTCGGGTCCTCTAATTCTTTGGGATAGCTTAAAGGTAGCTGGGGACACAAAAACGAAAGATAAGTTTATTCAAAATATTACTGGGATTCGACCTGGATTACCTTTTTCACAAAAGCGATTGGATGAAGCAAGTCAGGCAATTAGTCGCTCCCCTTATTTTGTACTGATAAAATCTCCAGAATTGGCTTTAAGGATTCAAAGAGCACAACCTACTTTTACGCTAAGAGATAGAAATGCAAATGTGCTGGATGGGATAATAGGCTTGCTGCCGAATGAAAATGAGCCGGGCAAAATGCTTGTAACTGGGCAGTTGGATTTAGAATTGTACCATTTGGGTGGCAAGGGAAGAGATATTGCTGTTCATTGGCAGCGACTCAATATTGCAACTCAATCATTGGGTATTTCTGCGAAAGAGTCATATCTGTTTAATTCTCCTTTGGATGTCAGTTTGGGCTTCGATCTACTAAAGCAGGATTCCACTTTTTTGAACAGAAATTTCAATTTGAATTTCGGTTATCATCTCACAACCTTTAATTATTTGAGTTTCTTTACCCGTAGGCAATCTAGCGATATACTCAATACAGATGTATATGGTGAAATAACGGAATTACCCGAATTAGCAGATTACAGATGGAATCAATATGGTGTAGGATGGATTTGGAACAAAGTGGACGCCCCCTATTTTCCAAGAAGGGGATTTTTGATAAGCTCTGAATTTGCTTTGGGGAATAAGCGTATTTTAAGAAACACTGGATTCCCTGAGGAAGTGTATGATGGCTTAGATCTAAATAGTCCTCAGTATGTGGGTGAAATTGATTTTGAACAACATATTTTTTTCAGGCCAACATGGGGAATGTGGATTAAAGGAAGTGGCGGATTAATCCAAAACCAAAACTTATTGTTGAATGATTTATTTCGCTTAGGTGGATTAAAAAGCATTCGGGGCTTTAATGAGAATTTCTTTTTTGCCCGATCGTATGGTTACATGAATCTAGAGCAACGACTTTTTTTTGGGGAAAACTCATTTCTCATGGTTTTTGCTGACCTAGGGATTCTGGAAAACCCGTACTTTGCACCTTCGATAGATAAACCGATTTCTTTTGGTACAGGAATAAATCTTGATACGGGGTCAGGTGTTTTTCGCTTTATCTATGGAGTCGGCAAATCAAATTTACAACCCTTACAATTCTCCTATTCTAGGATACACTTTGGCTATTTAGCCAGATTTTGAGCATGAAAAAATTGATTAGCAAGGTAATTCTGGTCTTCACACTCTTTATAGTTATTGGAGGGCAGGCATTTTCCCAGGTCTTGGAAGATTATAGTCAAAAGTGGGAGGAGGGAGAGCGCGAGACTTGGTTTAGTTCAAATGATAGGCTGATAGTAAATTTAAATGTGGAGACTTTTCCGCTATCCTACTTTTCTTTCAAATTTCCAGAGCATTCAGTAGTTTTTGTAGGCGAAAAACTTTGGTTTTTTACTGATCAGGATACTGCATTCACTACTAAAGTAGAAGAAATAAAAAAGGAGTTTTCGAGTGATCACATAGATCTTACCGTTTTTAAAGATGGGATTTCTCCAGAGCAGGCAAGTATCAAGAAGATTTTGAAATCGGAACTTCCGGAATCATTTAAAAAAGAAGCAGGAATTTTTACAGAGAAGAGAAATTTTGATAGACAGAGTTTACGTGACTTTTTTATCACTGGATTGCTGGTCTGCTTACTGATGATTGCCTTATATAAGTTGGCCTATCCATTTATATTTGAAATGATGGTCAGACCTATATCTTTATTGAACGCAGAAGATTTTTCTGAAAGTGGAAGTCTTCAAAAGTTTTTCTCTTTAGATATTCTGTTTTATGTATTTATAGTGAATATGCTTTTGTCTCTCGTGATGGTGACTGGGTTTGTAATTTTTCGCCACGAATGGCTAGAAGCTAGGCTGGAATTAAATTTCAACGCTCTTATTTTACTTTGGACAGCAGGTGCGTTTACGCTATTATTACTTACAATTCTCAAGTTCACTGCCATTAAAATTTTATCTTATTTATTCGATTTAGGCAAATTGGAATTCTCCCATTTCTTTTACCTGCTTCGTCTTGTAGTAATATCCACCATCAGCCTAATAGCAGTTTGCTCTTTTTATTTATTTAATGCATTCTACACTATCCAAACGGCTTTGGAACTTGCCTATACTGGATTTTTTTGGATATATATTTTAGGAATTATAGGATTGTTCTTAATAATGGTGAATAGACTGGGCTTTAAGAAATATCATTTATTTACTTACCTTTGCATCGCAGAATTAGTGCCCTTTTTAATCTTGGCCAAATTGGTTCTTGATTTAGGGTATTAGTCTCTTAAATCACCAAAAGGAATAAAATAAGCATGAGCGCAGTTACCAAAGACAGGTTCAGACCAGTAAAAAGTATTCTAGTATCTCAACCGGCCCCAGCAGGCGCAAATTCTCCCTACGTTCAGTTGGCAGAGAAGTATAATCTAAAGATTGATTTCCGTCAATTCATAAAGGTTGAGCCTGTTGTGCCAAAGGAATTCCGCAAGCAGAAAATTGATATTTTAAAGCATACAGCGGTGATTTTCACAAGTCGTAATGCTATTGATCATTTCTTTGCGATTTGCAAAGATTTCAAAATAGAAATGCCTGCCGACATGAAGTACTTCTGTATTTCTGATCAAACGGCTCATTATCTGCAAAAGTATATCGTAATCCGAAAACGAAAATTATTCGTAGGTCAAAAAACAGCGCAGGATTTATTTGATTACTTTAAAAAACATAAATCTGAAAAATACCTGTTTCCGTGCTCAGATATTCGTAAGGATGATATCCCGGAATATATGGAAAAGAATGGTATTGCTTTTACTGAGGCGATTATATATCATACCATTGCGGCGGATTTATCGGATTTAGCTGATGTAAAGTATGATATCCTCGCCTTTTTCAGCCCATCGGGTATAAAGTCATTGAAAGTTAATTTTCCTGATTTTGAGCAAGGAAATACCAGAATAGCTGCATTTGGACCCACCACGGCACAAGCTGTAAGAGATTTGGATTTGTTTTTAGATATCGAAGCACCAATGCCCAATGCCCCAAGTATGACTGGAGCTCTTGAGCTTTATATCAAAAAGGCAAATAATTTGTAAATCACACAACCTAACTCTGTGGTTTTTCAGTTTAAATTCTTACAATAGTCATTATGTTAGACGAAACCACATTACGATGATTCAAAGAGGCCATGGAAAAAACTTTTTGAGATTTTCAGTTATCCTATTCTTCTTTTTTGAGATTTCTTCACTGATGGCCCAGCAAGATCCTCAGTTCACGCAGTATATGTATAATGGCATGTACTACAATCCGGCATTTGCAGGAAAAGAAGGAGGGTTTAGATTTTCAGCATTGCATCGCTCTCAATGGCTAAATTATACCACAAATTCAGGTCAAGGTGGGGCGCCTGTAACGCAGTTAGTTACTGCCCAAGGAAGACTTGAAGGTAAAAATATAGGTTATGGTCTGACTTTAATCAATGATCAAGTGGGGGCTACTGGAAATTTGGAAATCAATCTCCAAGGTGCTTACCATAAAAAGTTAAATAGATCCACATTAAGTGTAGGTGCGTATGTAGGGATGTATTCTAGTTCTTTGGATTATGGTGAACTTATCGTAGTTAATCCTGAACCTAATCTTCCTCTTTCAGGTAAAGAGAGCCAATTGAATGTGAATTTTGGTGCCGGATTATTATTAGATGGGAGAAATTTCTATGTTGGACTTAGTAGTAGGCATATTAACGAACCTAACTTTGATTTTGGGGATGCATCTTATGCAAATCAATTAAGAAACCATACTTATTTATTATTAGGATATAGATTTAGACCTGTTGGTCAATTATCAATTGAGCCAAGCTTTCTATTAAAATCAGTATCGTTTAATAATTTTTCTTATGAAGTGAGCGTTATTGCTACTCATCAGAATAAGATAAGTGGAGGTATAGGTTTTAGAGGAGATGAATCAGTTTCCCTTATACTGGGCTACAGCTTGTTAAAAGATAATTCACTTAAATTAGGTTATGCATTTGATTTAGTTTATAGTGGTGTAGAAGCAAAAACTCCAACGAGTCACGAATTAATGCTTCGATATGCACTTTCAAATGTTAGTAAGGAAGTTCAGAGAGTTATACAAAGAACACCAAGATTTAGGTTCTGAAATTATCCAACAAATCGAATTTCTGGCTGATATATAATTAAATAAGGTAATTATCTCATTCTTTATTTTGGCAAGTTATTTGCGTTATTGTGCCAAATTCAGCTAAATTTCGAATCTTGACAACAGTTTACATAGCATAATTATTTGATGCACGAAAAAACGTCATTTATGTATAGAAAAATTAATGTTCGCTTATTGCCCGTTACTTTGGGTTTGGCAATAGTGACTCTTTTACCAGGTTGTGGCCTTTTTAGTAAGAAAGGTTCGGCTAGTGAAAAGATGAATAGACGAGGAGAAGTGACGGGTGTTCCTAAGCGTACAAACTGGCAACAGAATCTTCCTTATGATATGGTTCCTGTTAAAGCTGGTACCTTCTGGATGGGACAGGCGGATGAAGACATCGCATACACCCAATCCGCTTTAAATAAGCAAATTACCATATCGGAGTTTTTTATGGACAAATATGAAGTGTCCAATAATAAATACCGTCAATTCTTGGAGTCTGTTAAAAGTGGAACCTATGAGACAGGTACGCCAACTACACTAAAAGATCCTCCTCAATTGAATTATGATGAGTTAAGACCTGATACCACCGTTTGGTCTACTAGCTTTGCTTATCATTATGGAGATCCATTAATGGAGTTTTACTTCGATCACCCTGCTTTCGATAATTATCCTGTTGTAGGTGTTACATGGGACCAGGCTAAAAAGTACTGTGAGTGGAAGACTTATCATATGAGGGCAAATGATGACGTTGAGTTTGACGTTCCGGCATTTCAACTTCCATCAGAAGCTGAATGGGAATATGCTGCTAAAGGTGGTAAAGAGGTAGCAAAATATCCTTGGGGTGGCCCATACTTGAAAAATAAAAGAGGTTGCCTAATGGCTAACTTTAAGCCAGGAAGAGGTAATTATATTGACGATGGTTTTGCATATACAGCACCAGTTGATGTTTTTGCTCCAAATGGTTATGGCTTGTACAACATGTCCGGTAATGTGGCAGAATGGGTACTTGATGCATATGCAACTACGTCCAGTTCTATTACATGGGATATGAACCCTATTTACGAAGATCCTAATGAGCCTAGAAAAGTGGTAAGAGGTGGTAGCTGGAAAGATATCGCTCATTTCCTTGAGACAAGCACTAGATCTTATGAGTACGAAGATGTTGCTCAGGCACACATCGGGTTTAGAACAAAAATGACATTTATTGGACGATCAGGTTCTATGGATATTAATAGTTCCTCAAGAAGAAGAAGATAAGTAATCAACCCACCCAAACATAAATCACCCATAAAACTTTAATTACACTATTCAAATGGCTAGCAACAGTAACTCCTTCTCAGCTAAATTTTATTCCAGCATTATGCCAAAAATATATGGCATTGGTGCTGCTGTCGTTATTCTAGGCGCGATGTTCAAAATATTGGATTGGTCTGGCGCCAATTTAATGATTGGGGTAGGGCTTAGTACTGAGGCTTTGATATTTTTTCTTTCAGCGTTTGAACCTACTCATAGTGAAGTTGACTGGTCAAAAGTATATCCAGAACTTGCCGGGGACGCTCCAGCAGCTCCAAGAGCTCAGCGTGTAGTAGCTGGAGGAGATCAGGTTTCTCAAAAGCTGGATGAAATGTTAGCTAACGCTAAAGTAGGTCCAGAGTTAATTGAAAGCTTGGGAAAAGGAATGCAAAACCTTGCCACTTCTGCGCAAAAAATGGGTAATCTTTCAGATGCAGCTGTAGCTACTAATGAATATGCTACCAACGTAAAGTCTGCAGCTAAAACTTTGGTTGACATGAATGCTTCTTACAGCAAAACCGCAGCTGCTCTTACCGAGATGTCATCTGCTTCTCAGGACGCAAAAGCTTACCATTCTCAGGTTGTCACAGTTACTAAAAATCTTTCTGCATTGAATTCTGTTTATGAAATGGAACTTCAGGATGCTAACAGCCATGTGAAGACATTGAATAAATTCTATGCTAACATGACCGCAGCTATGGAAGGTTTGACAGAAGCAGGTAAAGAAACACAAGCCTTCAAAACTGAATTATCAAAATTGAATCAGAACGTAAGTTCATTGAATAAAATCTATGGTGGAATGCTATCCGCTATGAAAGGTTAATTTCTCTTCAATTCATTTTAAAAAATCCATTAAAAATTAAAAATGGCAGGAGCTAAAGAGACCCCTAGACAGCGGATGATCGGTATGATGTACTTGGTTTTGACGGCCCTTTTGGCCCTCCAAGTAAGTAATAAGATCCTCCAGAAATTTGTATTGATTAATGACGGAATGGAAAGAACCTCCCGAAATTTTATCAATAAAAACGAGAAAACAGTTGAATCCATTGCATATACAGTAGAGCAGCAGGGAAATAAGGAAGTAGATGTTCCTAAAGTAGCTGCAGCACAACAAATCAGAACTGCAACTGCCGAGATCACTGATTACTTAGAAGGGATTAAGCAGGATTTGATTACTCAATCAAATGCAAAGAATGACGAAGGTAACTTTGTCAATGCTAACCTTAAGAATACAGAAATCACAGGTAATATATTTGTCAACAATGGTAAAGGTGAAGAGATGAAGAACAGGCTAAATGCTTATCCTACTGAAATTACTGAAATATTATCTGGTGTTGGTCTTGGTGATTTGACGTTTGAGCCTATTGCAAAAGATGCTAAAGATATTGAGCTATTTAACAATGATAGAGAGGCACAAAGTTTAAGTTTTGAAAAATTGAACTTCGTGAAGTCTCCAGTTGGAGCTGTTATCGCTTTGATATCTCAATACCAAAATGAGGTATTGAATATTGAAAGTGAGTCTTTGACTGCAGTGCAGAATACGATTGGCTCGTTCTTTTTCAAGGCGGATGTTACTGAGGCTAGAATTGCAGCTTTATCAAATGTAGTTGCCGCTGGTACTAAATTTGAAGCTGACATGTTTATTGCTTCCAGTTCGACCACTGCTGCCCCAACGATGACTGTTGATGGTCGTGCAGTAACTGTGGATCCAAAGGGATTTGGTAAAATTGAATTTACAGTGACTCCAGCAGGTCAATATGATGAGCGTGGATTGGCTAAGAGAACTCTTAATGGTGAAATTATCACCAATATTGGGGGCGAAGATAAAGTTCTTCCTGTAGCGTATGATTACTTTGTAGCTCAGCCGGTTATTAAAGTGTCTTCTGAAGTTGTACAACAACTTTATGCTGACTGTGCCAATGAGCTATTAATTGAAGTGCCTGCTTTGGGTAACACTTACTCTCCGGAATTTTCCGTGAGCAATGGTCAATCTATCAAAGGGAGTAAGCCTGGCCAATTGACAGTGATTCCTGCAGCTTCTGGAAAAGTAAATATTGGAGTTAGCAGCGGAGGAAATAAGATTGGTACTGTCGATTATGATATCAAACCTGTTCCTGCTCCTACCTTAGTTCCTGCTACTTCAAATGGTGCAGAACTAGACTTGAGCCAAGCTCAGGCAATTAGTTCTCTAATGGGTCTAAAGATGCTTGCGAAGGCTGAACCAACTTTCGCTCGAACTATGGCTAAAGACGCCAGTTTCGAAGTAACTGGTGGCGAAATGAGATTGTTGAGAAACGAAGTTCCAAGACAGACCGCTCAAATCACTAATGGTAATAGTTTAGCGATGCGTTCGTTATTAGAAAGTGCGAAAGCCGGTGACGTTGTGGTATTTGAAATCAGACAAGTAACTAGAACAAATTTCAGAGGGAATAAAATTCCTTCAGAATTAAGACAAGTTGTCCCTATTCGTGTCAAGTAAAAACATGACCTTGGGATTAAGATAAACGAATGATTATGAAAGCAATTCTGACAAAATTAGTCCTATCCCTGCTCATTGTGGCGGGGTTTGCTCCATTCACAAGTGAGGCACAGATCTTAGCTACGAGTGTGAGCCCATCGGGATATGGAGATCGCCAATTTGATATGGATACAATTTACTCTGTCAAAAGAATCAGAGAAGATGATAAAATGTACCAAATCGGAGTTTGGAGAAGAATAGATCTTCGAGAAAAATACAATAAGCCATTATATGGTGCAGGTGATACAAAGTCTAATGGTATCATAAATCAAATTTATAAGGCAGTAGTTGAGGAGAATGCTCTAGAAGTCTTTGCAGATGATGAGTTTACACAGCCTTTATCAATTGCCGAGTTTCAGGAGAACTTCTGGCTGAATGCAACTGGTGATAGTATCTTCACCAAGCAGCTTTATTATTTAGACTTTAAAGAAGATTTCGTTTTTGATAAGCATCATTCAGAAATGGTATTTGATATCAAATATCTTGAGTTGGTAATGCCTTCAGAAACTAATTCAAATGCCGGACAGAAGACGATTGCTTTTATACGATATAAAGATTTCTATAATCACTTTAAAAATCATCCTGAAGCGCGTTGGATTAATTTTCAGAATAATTCAAAAAGTCTGACTTATGATGAGGCTTTTGAAACTAGATTGTTTAGATCTGTAGTAAGAAGGTTTACTAACGCTGAAGATGCGTTGATTGCGGATCTAGTCTCAGCTGAAAATCCTAATCCCGAGATGCAAGCATATTTTGATGCACTTGCATTTGAATACAAACTATTAGAATACGAAAATTCCCTGTGGGAGTGGTAATATAAAAGGGGCTTTAAGCCCCTTTATTTTTTTCTATCCATTCCATCAAATGCCTGGCTCGGCTGCTTCCGATTATTTCAGCTATTTGTTCTTCGCTAGCTTCACTTATTTTCTTTACAGATTTAAAATGGCTTAGTAGCTTATCTGCCGTATTATCTCCTATGCCTGGAATTGCAGTCAGCTTAGTCCCAAAGGCATTTTTACTTCTTACATTTCTATGAAATGTAATTGCAAATCTATGGGCTTCATCACGTATTCTTTGTAATAATCGCAGACTTTCAGATTTTTTATCAATATGAATGGGGTAGGAATCTCCCGGAAAATAGATTTCTTCTAACCGTTTTGCAATACCTATAATTGGCATTTGCCCATAAATTCCTAAATCTTTTAGGGCTTCCACTGCTGACGATAACTGCCCTTTTCCACCATCTATTACCACTAGTTTAGGCATAGACTTACCTTCATCCAGTAAGCGTTTATATCTTCTGCCCACGATCTCTTTCATACTCGCAAAGTCATCTGGGCCAACCACAGTTTTTACATGGTAGTGACGATATTCTTTGATAGCAGGTTTACCGTTTAGAAAACATACCATACTAGCTACCGGATTTGTCCCTTGAATATTTGAGTTGTCAAAGCATTCAATGTGATCAGGGATTTCCGGTAAGCTTAGGTCTTGTTGAAGCTGCCTTATGACTCTATCCTTCTTATCCTGATTAAGCCCTATGAGAAGTGCTTTTTCTTTTTTGTAATAAAGTGCATTTTTCAGCGATAGCTCAATTAACTTTTTCTTATCTCCGATTTTTGGCATAAACACATTCAAGCCTTCAATTGGATCAGATAATTCAATATTTAGCAAAACTTCCTCTGCATCGCTTTGAAACTGGTCCTGAAGTCTGATCAGTGCAGTCAGCAATAATTCCTCATCTGATTCATCCAATTTCTTTTTGAGCTCCACATTCTTTGAGGTGATCATTGCGCCATTTTTAACCCTCATAAAATTCACATAGGCATTTTTCTCATCGGACACAATGGTACAAACATCCAGGTTATTTATCGAAGGGCTAGCAATGAGTGACTTTGCTTGATATTTTTCCAATAGCTCAAACTTTTCCTTCAGTTTGTGTGCTCTTTCAAATTCCAAGTTCTCTGCGTGAATTTGCATTTCCTGTTTGAAATAACTTTTAGCCAATCCCAAGTTTCCTTTTAGGATATGTTTAGCATGCTCCAGATCTTTATTATAATCAGATTCATTTTGCAATCCCACACACGGACCTTGACAGTTTCCGATATGGTATTCCAGGCAAACTTTATATTTGCCTTCAGCAATTTTATAGGGTGATAAATCAAGTTTGCAAGTTCGGATAGTGAATAGCTCACGTATTAAGTCAAGTACATTATTCATTGCTTTGACGCTTGCAAATGGGCCATAGTATGTTCCTCTTCTAGGAATCATTTTCCTGGTTGGGAAGATCTGAGGAAAATTCTCTTTGGTTAGCAGTAAGTAGGGATATGTCTTATCATCCCGGAGAAGGATATTGTACTTAGGCTGGGACTTTTTGATGAGGTTATTTTCAAGTAACAGTGCATCAAACTCGCTATTTACAAGAGTAATTTCTATTCTTCTAATCTCTTTCACCATCTTTCTGGTTTTGAGATTTACCCCCGCATTTTTATTGAAATAGCTGCCTACACGCTTCCTTAAGCTTTTGGCTTTCCCTACATAGATTAATTCATTTTCCTCATTAAAGTACTTATACACTCCAGGATGATCAGGAAGCGTAAGATGATCTGTTGGTAGAAAAGAAGACGACTGCATGGTCTAAAATTAAAAAAACAGCCTTGGATTTAGGCTGTTTTTGAAGTTGGATTTATCTTTTTCTAGAAATCGTTTTTCTTAGCATCATAATCGAAATCAGCAAAGCGTTGACTTTCCGTTTCGTATACATCACAATCTATCTCGATACTCAAAGGGCGATCAGGTCTAGGGAAGGGACCTTTGGTGTAGCCTAAGCTTTTATCTGCATATACTTTGGTCATGTATTCTACCCAAATCGGTCTGGCAGTTCTACCACCTTGACCTGAAGTCCAGCTTCTAAAATGTATAGCTCTATCATCACCACCTACCCAAACACCGCTCACCAAATCCTTACTTATTCCCATGTACCATCCGTCCGATGCGTTCTGGGTTGTTCCTGTTTTGCCACCCAATTCATTACCTTCACGAAGCGAATACGGGACACCTTGGCTTGTTCCTCCACCTTCTTCAAACCCACCTCGTAACATGTATGTCATCAAATACGCATGTTCTTCACTCATTGCTGGGCGTTTTTTGGCTGTAAACTGCTGTATTACATTCCCGTTTTTATCCTCAATCCTGTCAATATAAAAAGGCGTGGTATGCTCTCCCTTGTTGACAAAAGTCCCAAACGCGCCTACCATTTCGAAGATAGACACATCATTAACGCCAAGTGCCAATGCAGGTACTTCTTCCAAATCGCTGGAGACTCCCAATCTACGAGCAGTTTCCACAACGATTTTTGGACTTAACTTTTTCATCATATAGGCTGTAACCGAATTTACAGATTGGGCCATTGCCTGACGAATAGTCATTTTCTGATAAGTAAATTTGCCATCCGCATTTGAAGGACTCCAAGCAGGTTGACCAGGAATATATACTTCTACCGGCTGATCAATGACACTATAGCAAGGACTGTAACCATTTTCAATAGCTGCTGCGTAAACAAATGGTTTGAAGGTCGAGCCTGGCTGCCTTTTACCTCTCAACACATGGTCAAACTTGAAGTACTTATGATCTAGACCGCCTACCCAAGCTTTTATCTGACCTGATTGTGGATCCATACTCATAAAACCTGTTTGAAGGAATTTTTTGTAATATCTGAGAGAATCCATGGAGCTCATCAAAGTGTCGATTTCTCCATTCTCCCATGAGAATACCTTCATTTTCTTTTTCTCATTCAATTTCATGTTAATGGAATCTGTATCATCACCATACCTTATTTTCAGTAGTCTATATGCTTCAGTTCTTCTTATAGCTTCTTCTATGAAATTTGGAATGATATTATTATTTCCATCTACCCAAGGTTCCCGATTGCCCATTTCTTTATAAAAAGCAACTTGAAGTTTTTCCATATGATCAGCTACCGCTTCTTCGGCGTAGCGCTGCATGCGGCTGTCAATAGTCGCATATATTCTCAAGCCATCACCATACAGGTCATAAGCAGTACCATCAGACTTTAAGTTTTCCTTAGTCCATTTAATCAAATCAGCTTTTACAATCTCACGGAAATAGGTGGCTAATCCTTTATTTTGATTTGCAACACTGTAGTTGAGTTCTATAGGCAAGCTGGATAAGGAGTCAAACTCTTCTCTGGAAAGGTAATCATTCCTCATCATCTGGGCTAAAACGGTGTTTCTCCTGCGTAAGGAATTATCCGGATTATACACTGGACTGTAATACGTGGGTGCTTTAAAAAGACCAACTAGCACCGCAGCTTCCTGCGTTGACAAAGATGCCGGAGTTTTATTGAAAAAAGTTTCTGAGGCGGTCTTGATGCCAAATGCATTGGAACCAAAGTCAGAAGTATTTAGATAAAGTGTTAGAATTTCATTTTTAGTGTATGCCTTCTCTAACTGAGTGGCAACTATCCATTCTTTGGTTTTGATGATAAGCATTCTCAGCCCAGGAATAGAGCTAAGCAATCCATTGCTTGCATCAGTCCTGGTTTTGAAAAGGTTTTTCGCTGTCTGTTGACTAAGAGTAGATCCCCCGCCAGCATCTTGACCGAGCAGAATTGACTTTACGAAAACCCTCATCATAGCCTTCATGTCAATACCAGAATGATCTGCAAATCTCACGTCTTCGGTTGCTATTAATGCTTCAACTAGCTTGGGAGACAATTCTTCATAAGACACTGGACTTCTGTTTTCGCGAATGTACCTTCCCAAAAGCATCCCGTCAGAAGAATATAGCTCCGAGGCAATCTGCGAATCGGGATTTTCGAGCGCCTTAAAATTAGGAAGTGAACCAAATAGGCCAAGAAAATTTATACTGATCATCCAGACGAAAAGTATGAAACCAAAAAAACCTGCCACAAAGGCAATCCAAAGGAATTTTATCGTCTTAGGTACCCAAGTGGAAGATTGGGATTTTGCTTTATTACTCATAGTTTACTTATAAGCGGACTTAAAGAAAGTCCTGTATTCTTCTAATTCTTCTAAATTTTTGCTTTTACTCATGACTTGAAAGTTATCTACAGAAATTACAAATGAGTTAGCTTTTATCTCATCAGTAAGTCCTTCCGACTTGAATTCATTTTGGAATTTACTGTAGTACTCTTTTGCTTTCTCAGCATTTGAAAATGGGCTGATGATGAAAACTGTATTCTCCCACTTATTCATATTCCCTATCCTAAGTCTTTCCTTCGGAAAAGCAGCCAGATGAAAATTCTCCAAATCAGCTAAAATATTTTTAACTTCTTCTTCCTGCCCTGGCTCCATCGCCATCAAAAAGATGTGCGTTGCTGTTTCACTGTATGTGAATGGAGACTCCGGAAAATCCGCATTTTCTTCATTTTCAGTCAGTGATTTATTATCAACTTGTATGGAATCAGCTTCATCTAATTCTTTTGGATTTAGTTCTGCTAGCTCAGCCTGTGATAGCAAAGGTTTCAGCATATTCCTTGCCAATTCTACCAGATCTTCATCCTTGGAGTTTTGAATATATGCTTCCAGTCTTTCTTTATATCTAGCGCGACTTTCAGTTTTCCCGCTTACCATGATATCCAGAAGTAGCAATCGCTCAGTATTTCTAGTGAGAGGATATTCTTCCAACGCTGATTTTATGATGATTTTACTGGATTCATATTCGCCATCGTAATAGGCATTATACGCCTGTTCATATCTTTTGGAAGATTCTACATAAGCTAAATTGCCAGATTCCGCATCCGGATTGTTTACTGAGAAAGTATATTGTGATTCAGGAAATTCCCTATTTAGGCGACTAACATATTGCTGGGAATTGCCTTGCTTTTCTTTCTGAGCTAGGTATAACAAATAGTAAGCCTCCGGTTTTCTCAATGAGTTCGGATATTCCCTCACTAGAGTTTCCAAATTGTCTATGCTTTTCTCTGTTTCTTTTAAATCGAAGTAAAGTAATTTGCCCAGCTCAAAATAAGATTCCTCGAGTTCTAGATTTAGGGTATCTATTTGCTCAGGAGAGTTTGGAATTTGGGCTAATAGCCCTTCCAAACTTGGTAATTCATTTATAAGGTTTTCGGCCTCAGTGGCAGTAGAATCGCCTTCTACTTTTTCATCAACAGGCTGATTGGTAGTCTGGAAACTTACAGCACTTCTTCTCCAATTATCCTGTAAGGGACGGTTTCCCCAAGTTCTTCTGAAATCAATAGCGCCTTGCTGCATAGCTACACTATTGTCAAAATAGAATGATGACGAACCCGAGCCCCGGTCACTGAACGCTAGTAGATTGTCAAATATGCTTTCAGTTTCCGGTTTTTGGAGAGCAGCAGCTTGGCGCATTAATCGTTCTTCTTCTGATTTGATATAATTCTCTGCCTTTAGCTTTTGCTCTTCTGGAGACAATTTGGCTAAGGTTAGTAAGCTATCATTCCCTTTGATTCTTTCAAAATGCAATACATACTGATCTAAGGATTCTTTCTGACTGCTTATTTCGATCGCAACCGGATCAGTTTCACTTATATGACTGAGTGCAGAATCCAGGTAATATTTTGTGGCACGATAGTCCTTGTAATTCTCCAGGTTTATTGCCGCTAGCTTCTGGTAGATATAGCCTTTTACTCTTGGGTTACTGCCAGGTTCTTTAGCCGCCTGATGCAATAAATCTAGAGTTAACTGAGTGTCACCTTGCTTTTCTTCAAAAAGGGCCATTTCATAAATCACCACATCTTTCAAATCCTTGTTTTTTGGATCTTCATAGAGGTCATTATAATATTTACGGACTTTCCTGAGATCTTTGGAAGCGTTCAACTCGGCAACTTGCTGGGCATAAAGTTGTGCATAAAAGCTACGCTCATAGGGCGGATTCCCGGCAAGGGATTTTTCATAATATTCATGAGCTAGTGCATCAAAACCCTCTTTTTGATAGCGCTGCGCTAGGATAAAATTAATCCTAGACTCCTCTTTATTGTTTTGGGAGTACTCAATAGCCTTATCCAATGCGCCTATGACCCCACTTTTATCACCTCTTTTCTCATAGTAGTAGGCAAGCGTTCTATACAGTTCATACCGATTTGCATCCGAAATTTCCTTCTCTTTAGAGAGGTAGTCTATCGTGAAATTGGCATTTTCAAATTCTCCCTGGTCTACGTAAAGTCGTAATAAAGTGATTAGTGTCAAATGCCTCACATCATCACTTTTAGAATTTACATTAACGTATTTAAACGTGTTTTGCGCATCGTCAAAGTGGGATTGATAATAATCCAACTTACCTAGTATATAATAACTATCGTCAACCCAATTGCTTATTTTGTGCCATTCGATTGCTTTCGAAGCTAGTTCTCTGGAGGATTGGAGCTTTTCTGCATTTGCCTGAATAGTTGCAGAGTCCATGGGAATAAAGACTGGGAGTATCTGGGTATAATCTTCTTTGTAATTTTGAAAAACCTCAGTTTCAACTTCCTTCAATCTTTCCTCAGCTAAATAATAGGCATTAAAATGCGCAGTAACATTGTGAAATGTCCTGTTGGTAAAGGTGTTGCGTTCTGAAGAGCACGCTCCACACAAAATCAAAATAACTATTGTAAATCTGGAAAAGGTCCTCATGTGTTGTTCTACCCGATTCAGGTAGCAAAATAGGTTTTTTGGTTTACTTAGTGAACGAATTCGATGGTCTATTATTTGCAAGGTATTAATAGAGTATATTAACTAAATCCAACACGTTTGTAAATAAACGTGAAACACATAACAAACTGCCATGAGTCAAGCACCCAAAGATACAAAATCAAAAAGTACCCCGGTTTATGTAAAATACATTGGTCTGTCTTTCCAGTTATTTGGAATAATAGGAGCCGGCACTTGGTTTGGATGGTGGCTTCAGCAACGTAGCGAAATGAAGTTCCCGCTATGGCTATTATTATTTTGTTTTTTGTCTGTTGTGATTGCTTTCTATCAGCTTTGGATGTCTATGAAGCAGGATAATAAATAAGTTTAAAAAATTGAAGTAATTTTGCGGGCAAATGTCCCAAACTATGCGCTTGCCTAAAAACATGCACGTTCAATTTGTCCTATTATCAGCTGCAGTTGCAGGGTTGATCGGTTTATTTTGTGTTTTACTGCCGGATATAGTACATGAAAAAATCTGGAGTATTTATTTTTTTATGGCAATTCTCTCTTTTTTGATCAGCTTATTAAACGCGTTTTTGCTGAAATCATTTGCTGAAAATTTCTTTAATATTATGGTTTTAGCGATGATTCTGAGATTTATAGCGACAATAGTATTTATTGGATTTGCCGTTTGGCCCGGAATGCAGAATGTTATTCTGTTTATTGCGGATTTCTTCGTAGTTTTTTTGTTCTACTTAGTTTTTGATATCTACGCCTTTCTGTCTAACTTGCGGCCGATTTCAAAGTAGCCCTCAAAAAAAAGAGTTAATGAAGCGTAAAATACTGGCCCTAAGTCTTTTAATTTCTGCATTTCTGCTGGTTTTTAATAGCAACACTTTTGCCGCGGGGCAAGAAGAAGATAAGACTAGCTTCATCATGCATCACGTGAAGGATTCGCATGAATGGCATTTGGTTACTTTGGGACATACTCATGTAACGCTTCCTCTTCCTGTAATAGTTTATTCTGGTGACCGTGGATTAGAGTTTTTTACATCAACGGATTTTCAAAACCATGAGACCCATCAGTTCGGTGAGGAATATGCACACGAAGGGTATTACATTGATGAGCACGATCATTTGGGAAGAGTAGATCATGCGAGCTTTGTAGAGTTCTCCATCACAAAAAATGTGGTAATGCTGTTTATCGTGCTGATTGTTGTTGCTTGGTTAGCTCTTTCTGCAGCTTCATTCTATAAGAAGAACGGTGCTGTCGCTCCAAGAGGCGCCGCTGCTATCATCGAGCCGATTGTTATTTTTGTAAGAGATGATATCGCAAAAGAAGCAATTGGGCCGCAATACAAGCGTTTTGTCCCCTATCTGATTACACTATTCTTGTTTGTTTGGTTTGGTAACTTGCTTGGACTTATTCCAGGTGCAGCCAACATGACGGGAAACATTGCGGTGACTTTGGTTTTGGCAGTGTTGACATTCATTATTACTAATGTGAATGGTAATAAGGATTACTGGAAGCACGTATTTAAGACGCCGGGTGTACCGCCTTTGATGCTGTTGATTATCGTGCCAGTGGAAATTATCGGTTTGTTTACCAAACCTTTCGCTTTGATGGTTCGACTTTTTGTAGCGATCACAGCAGGACACATTGTAATCCTTGGCTTTATAGCTTTAGCTTTTATCTTCGAATCATATACTATCGGTGTGGCAAGTACGCTGATGGTTACCTTTATAAATCTTATTGAGTTATTAGTGGCTACTATTCAAGCTTATGTATTCACGTTGTTCTCAGCGATGTACATCGGTTCGGCGGTAGCTGAGCACGCTCATGAGGATCATTAATTATAGTAATTTCTTTGTTCAATTTATAAATCTAAGTTTATGTTAACTATTATCTTGTTGACTGCTGGTTACGCTCTAATGGGAGCTGGTATCGGTGCAGGTATTGTTGCGATTGGCGCAGGCCTTGGTATCGGTCGTATTGGTGGACAGGCAATGGAAGCTATTGCTCGTCAGCCAGAAGCTGCTGGTAAAATCCAGGGTGCAATGTTGATTATTGCAGCCTTGATCGAGGTGGTTTCCCTGTTCGCAGCGGTAATCTGTTTGTTGATCGCGCTAAACATCGCGGGTATCGCATAATTTACTTTGAAAAGGGATTGGCGCTAGGCCTTTCCCTTTTCTTAATTCTATTGAACAATCTGAAATAATACATATCCATGGATTTAATCACACCAGGCACCGGTCTTATTTTCTGGCAATTATTTGGCTTTTTAGGCCTACTCTTCATTCTAATCAAGTTTGCATGGAAGCCTATGCTAGCAGCCTTGGACGAAAGAGAAGGTAGCATCAACAATGCATTGAAAGCTGCAGAAACTGCCAGAAATGAAATGGCAAATTTGAAAGCTGAGAATGAAAAACTTCTTGCTGATGCCAGATTGGAAAGAGATACTATTTTGAAGAAAGCTCAGGACGCTTCTGTGAAAATGATCGATGATGCAAAAGCTGAAGCTGTAAAAGCTGGTGCTTTGATGATCGAAAATGCAAAGGCTGTCATTGAGACTGAGAAAAAAGCTGCTTTGGCAGATGTTAAATCTCAGGTTGCTACCCTTTCACTTCAAGTTACTGAGAAGCTCTTGAGAGCAAATCTATCTGATAACAAATCTCAAAAGGAATTGGTAGAAGGATTCATCAAAGAACTTAAGCTTAACTAATACCTCGATGTCCAACCAGAGAGTAGCATCCCGCTATGCCAAGTCAATCATGGAACTTTCTTTGGAAAAAGGAAGACTAGAGGAGGTGCATACAGATTTCAAAAGGCTGACTGCTTTGGCAGACAGCAACCGTGAATTTTCAATAGTCCTTAATAATCCTATTGTTAATTCTGATAAAAAATTGAACGTGCTTAAAGCACTTTTCGCCAAAAGTATAGATCCGCTTACGATGACATTCTTCGAGATAGTTTCTCGTAAGAATAGAGAAGAGATTCTTCTTGACGTAGCAAAGGAATTTGAAAACCAGTACAATCTTCATAAGTCAATTCAGGTAGCTGAGGTGACCACAACTTTCCCTCTTGATGATACCCTTCGCAGGGAGTTTTCTGAAGTAGTGAAAGAGATTTCTGGAAAGCAGACAGTACAATTGGTGGAGAAAATAAATCCAGACTTGATTGGTGGATATATTTTGAAAGTAAATGATCGTCAGCTTGACGAGTCATTGAGTAGCAAACTGAGACAGTTAAAGACTCAGTTTATCACAAATCATTACGAAAGTAAAATCTAACAAAAAAGCATTAATCTATATATCATGGCAGAAGTAAGACCTGATGAAGTTTCGGCAATTTTAAGAGAACAACTCTCTGGTGCAAGGACCGAAGCTGAACTCGAAGAAGTGGGTACAGTCCTTCAAGTGGGGGATGGTGTAGCTCGTATCTATGGACTTTCTAAGGCTCAGTCTGGTGAATTGCTGGAATTTGACAATGGTCTGAAAGCAATGGTACTGAACCTGGAAGAAGACAATGTCGGAGCAGTACTTTTCGGTGATTCCAAATCTGTAAAAGAAGGTGATACCGTAAAAAGAACTAAAAGAATTGCTTCTATCCAAGTAGGTGAAGGAATGCTAGGTCGAGTTGTGGATACATTAGGTAACCCAATTGACGGCAAAGGACCTATCACTGGTGACTTGTATGAAATGCCTTTGGAACGTAAAGCGCCAGGTGTAATCTACCGTCAGCCAGTTACTGAGCCACTTCAGACAGGTATCAAATCTATCGATGCGATGATTCCAATCGGTAGAGGACAAAGAGAATTGGTAATTGGTGATCGTCAGACTGGTAAAACAGCTGTGGTGATCGATGCTATCTTGAACCAAAAAGAATTTTACGATAAAGGTGAGCCAGTATTTTGTATCTACGTTGCAATCGGTCAGAAAGCTTCTACCGTTGCAGGTGTAGTTGCAGCCCTTGAAAAAGGTGGCGCACTTCCATATACAGTTGTAGTAGCAGCTCCTGCTTCTGATCCAGCTCCTATGCAGTTCTTTGCTCCATTCACTGGTGCATCGATTGGCGAGTTTTTCAGAGATACAGGTCGTCCTGCTTTGGTTGTTTACGATGATCTTTCTAAGCAAGCAGTAGCTTACCGTGAAGTTTCTCTACTATTGAGAAGACCTCCGGGACGTGAAGCATATCCAGGTGACGTATTCTACCTTCACTCAAGATTGCTTGAGAGAGCTGCGAAAATCAACAAGTCTGATAAAATCGCTCAGGAAATGAACGATTTGCCGGATTCTATCAAGCATTTGGTAAAAGGTGGTGGGTCGTTGACTGCGCTTCCGATTATCGAAACTCAAGCTGGTGACGTTTCTGCATATATCCCGACTAACGTTATCTCGATTACCGATGGTCAGATCTTCTTGGAGACTAACCTTTTCAACTCTGGTATCCGTCCTGCGATCAACGTGGGTATCTCTGTATCCCGAGTAGGTGGTAATGCACAGATTAAAGCGATGAAGAAAATTGCCGGTACCTTGAAATTGGATCAGGCAGCTTTCCGTGAATTGGAAGCTTTCTCTAAGTTTGGTTCTGATCTGGATGCAACTACCAAGCGTACGATCGAAAGAGGTAGAAGAAACCAGGAAATCCTGAAGCAAGCACAATACTCTCCAGTATCTGTAGCTCATCAGGTAGCGATCATCTATGCTTCTACAAAAGGTTTGATGGATACAGTTCCTGTTGAAAATGCTAGAGCATTTGAGAAAGAATTCTACACACTATTGGATACTTCTTATCCAGAAGCACTTCAACTGATCCTGAAAGGTGATGTGGACGGAGCTGGTAAAGTTCTTTCTAAGGCAGCTACAGAATTAGCACCTAAATACGCAAAATAATCGATTTGAATACCGGAAGTCGTGAGTCTTCCGGTTCATTTATACCCTAGCACAACGCAACCAAGATGGCAAATCTTAAGGAAGTAAAGGAACGGATAAACTCAGTAGTCTCTACTCAGCAGATTACAAAGGCCATGAAAATGGTGTCCGCCGCCAAACTTAGAAGAGCGCAGGACAAAATCACCCAGATGCGTCCATACTCTCAGAAGTTGACCCAAATCCTGAATAACGTATCAGCTGCTTCAGACGGAGCTGCAGATATCGTATTTGCTGAAAAAAGAGAAGTGAAAAATGTATTGATCATTCCTGTGACTTCGGACAAAGGATTGTGTGGCGCTTTCAATACAAACATTATCAAAGCAGTAAATCTTGCTATAGCCAGACAATTTGCTGATAAGGACATCACCATTTTACCTATTGGTAAAAAAGCTTTTGAAGCGTTCAAAAAGCGTGATTTCAAATTGGTTTCTGAATTTTCCCAGTTATTTCACGAACTAACTTTTGATAACGCAAGAAATGCGGCTGAATTTGCCATGAATGCGTTTATTGCAGGTGAATATGATCAAGTTGTATTAGTTTTCAACGAATTCAAAAACGTAGCAACTCAGGAAGTAGTAGTAGAACAATTCCTTCCAATGTCAAAGGATGATTCTGCTGAAGAAAAAACTGCTGAAACTGATTATATTCTAGAGCCATCAAGAGCTTATATAATCGAGGAGTTGGTTCCAACTTCCTTAAAGATCCAATTCTATAAGGCTGTTCTGGAAAGCAATGCCTCTGAGCATGGCGCTAGAATGACAGCAATGGATAAAGCTACTGATAACGCTGGTGAATTGCTGAAAGAGCTTAGATTGATGTACAACAGAACCCGTCAGGCTGCAATTACCAATGAAATACTTGAAATTGTCTCAGGTGCTAATGCACTTGGAGGTAAGTAATAAACGATAGACCTACTTTCCAAAACCACAGCTCGCAAGGGTTGTGGTTTTTTTGTGTAATATATTTGATGGCCAAAGCCAAGCATGTCTGAGCCTTTTTTAAGATCATTAAATCCATGACCTTGAAGTTGCCTAACCTTTCAATTGGCGCAACGAAAGCTGTTTACAGGCCGATTTAAAATGGAATTCGGAGTGATTCACCTACCAAATTTTAGAAATAAACTTTATTTGATCGGGCAAACAAGGATTATTTCAAACTAATTATAGGAAGACAATAATTCCTTCGCCTAATTGAATGTAAATTTTAGGGCTAAAGATATGTACCAGAGAATTGTTTTATTAAGTTGTTTTTTACTTTTTCTTTCTCTTTTATCCTGCCAGAGTAAAGAAGATTCCTATATAGAAAGGATTTTTAAAGAGGTGGGATTCTACCAAATCAATCTTGATCAATTTACATCACCAGTTGAAGATTATGTTCAGTACGTTAAGAATTGGAAAGGAAAGGAAGCTTTTGCTTTCCATGTTAGAGGTAAGGATGAAATAAAAATTTACGACCTAGCAAGCGGTGAATTGTTCGACACAATCGCGTACAATTCCCAAGGCCCCACTCCATTTCAAGGGATATATGATTTTAATATCATTAATGAGGACAGTATTTTTCTTAATAAAAGATATCTATATAAGACCTATTTGGTCAATAGTGATTATAAAGTAATCTCAGAATTGAATTTTTTGGAAGATGGTGCTGAAGTAGATGCTAAAACTAGAATCCCTGTTAGCGGAGACACATTTATGCTTGTATTTTCTCATAATAGATTACTCACACTAGTGGATGGAGTGGTATATCTAACAGCTTCACCTGACAAAAATGCTAGACAATCAGAATACTTTGACTCAGGGACCGTTCTGGTTTCTTATGATTTAGCAGATGATTCAATCAGCAAAAGGCTTGGGTTTTCTGAAAAATTAAAAAATAAAGCTTGGGGCCCTCTTCATGCAAATGCTTATGCGGATTACAATAAAGAAGAAGGCAAATTCATTATCAGCTATGAAGCGGATGAGAATTTATATTTGGTGGATAGAGGATTTAAGTTTACCCAAGAATTCGAAGCTACACCAAATAATTACAACGAAATTTTGCCAATTTCTGCTTCTGCTAATAATGAAGCAGCTTATTTGGTATATTTCAATGAGCAGTTTCGATTTGGATCAGTTCTCTACGATCCGTACAGAAAATTGATCTACCGAATTGCCTTAGAGCCAAATCCAAATTACGGAATGGAGTTTATAAATGATCCTTTATTCAAGCCTAGAAATATGGTAGTCATGGCTTTTGATGCTGCTTCATTTGACAAAAAAGCAGAGATGGAATTAAGGCAAAGTGATGCAGGTGCCTTTTTAGATCGATGTTTTGTGAACGAAAGAGGATTAAATATTTTTTATATGGACTTTGCTAATGAAGACAAATTATTTTTCAAGACCTTCTTATTGGATTAAAATAACAAAACCCTCCAAATTTCTAAAAACTTGGAGGGTTTGTCACACCGGACATCGGACATCCGACACCTAGCATCCTACAATCGTATCGCCCTTGCCACCACCTTCGCCATAATCGCCAAGCCTTCGGTATTTGGATGTACGCCATCAGGTAGCAAATCCTCATGACCCATAAATGGCGTATAAAGATCTATTAGCTCGGAGCCTGAGTCTAAGGCAATATCAATAATCATCATGCGTTGCTCGCTGTTCATCACCACAGGAGTGATTCCGAAATTCTCCCGGGTTACTGGCACCGGCATGATCACATAGACTTTGCCATCTGCGGGCATGGTTTTCTTAAATTCCGCAATCATATCCAAATAGTCCTGTCTGAATTCAGAAGCATACTTCCAGTTTTGAGGCTTGGAGTCATTTGTTCCCAACATGATGATCAGGATGTCTGCTCCGAAATCTTTCACTTGCTGAAATTGTGGTTCATTCCAGTAGGGGTAGTCTCCTTTGCGGAGCAATGTCCTTCCAGAAACACCGAAATTTCCAACTTCATACGCATCTCCGAGAATGGCCTGCATCTGCAGTGGCCAGCTATCTGGATTATCTCTTCCAGGACCTTGGGTGATGCTATTTCCTACGCAGGCGATTTTGATAGGAGCTTGCGCAAAGGAAACCGTAGCGAAAGCAAAAATGGTAATTAAAAGAAGGTTAAGTTTTTTCATGGGGAATAAATGATTTTTGGTTAATGGGTTTGAGAATTGATTCGTAAAATAAATAATATCTCTGAGCATCCGAGTACCAACTATGGACTTTTGCCCTTTCAGGCTATCTTTAGGCCGTGCAGTTCCTCTTTAAATTCTATCAGCGACTTACTTGGCTTTCCATCGATGTTGTGCTAGGTGCCATGGCCGGAATGCTTTTTTTTGAACGAGCGCTGCGGGTCGAGTTGAATTGGCAGGAATATGCCTTATTAGGGATGGCGGTATGGTGTATTTATACAGCAGACCATTTGATGGATGCACGAAAATTGGCAGCAGGTCATGCAGCGGATAGGCATCATTTTCATTTAATTTACCAAAAACCATTACTGGCAATCCTTGGGTTAGTTGGCTTTATTGGCCTGTATTGGGCGATCAAATTCTTCGGGTTTTCGAAAGAATTGTTGTTCGGAGCAGGACTTGGGATACTGATTTTGGGGATAATGCTTGCTGTGAGAAAATTGGCAGCAAAGCAAGTTCGACTGAAAGAACTCAGTTCAGCCATCTTCTACGTGATCGGGATTTCTTGGCTTCCTTGGTATGAAGCACCCGAAATAGATTACACTTGGACGGCCTTTGGCCTGACGATTTTATATATGGGCTTGGCTTATTTAAATCTCATTATGCTTTCCAGTTTGGATAAGGAAAGCGATAAGCAGTCAGGCTTTTCTTCTATAGCCACAATTATTCCTCAGGAAAAACTTAATCCGAGAATTCACCAGCTTGCAATCGGATTAATGCTAGTTGCATTGATTGGTTTGCTACTGGTAAATTCTCTTTATAGGATCTTCCCGAGCTTAGTATTGTTTATGTTGCTTGTTCACTATCTGAGCTTTTTCAAATCGGAAGCTAGTCCTGAACAAATCAGGATGCGAATGGAAGTTGCCTTTCTGATTCCGGCGATTTTATTGTTGCTTTAGACAAATGCGCTATGCCCGGTAATGGCTCGGCCTACGATCAATGAATTGATTTCCTTGGTTCCTTCATAGCTGTAAACTGCTTCCGCGTCTGCCACAAATCTCGCGATGTCATGACGGAGCAAAATTCCATTGCCTCCGAAAAGCTCACGGGAATGATCCACAATTGATCGCATGCGAAGGGTACAGAAAACTTTGGCTAAGGATGCATGCTCGTCTTTCAAAATGTCATCGTCCTGCATTTCCGATAGTCTGAATACCATGGTCTGCATTGCGGTCAAATCTCCAAGCATAGTCACCAAAAGATCCTGAACGAGCTGGAAAGAAGCGATTGGACGGCCAAACTGCTTGCGTTCATTGGTGTATGCCAAGGCCAACTCATACGCTCCTCTAGAACAACCCACGGCTTGCCATGCTACCCCAGCTCTAGTCATGCGAAGTACTTTGGAAGTGTCGCGGAAAGAATTTGCTTCTTGCAATCTGTCTGATTCCGGCACTTCACAATTCGTCAGCGTGATTAACGCGTTCTGTACTATTCTCAGCGCCATTTTGTCTTCCAGCTTTTCTGCTTTAAAGCCTGGATTATCTTTTCGCACTATAAAGCCTTTCACCTGCTGATCGTCCAGATCTCTCGCCCAGATCACAGTCATATCTGAGAACGTAGCATTTCCGATCCATTTTTTCTGTCCATTCAGCACCCAAGCATCACCTTCTCTTTTACAAGTAGTGGTCAAGCCACCTGCTACTCCGGACCCAACTTCAGGCTCGGTCAAGCCGAATGCACCGATTTTCTCCAGTTTTTGCATGGAAGGAAGCCATTCCTGCTTTTGTTCTTCGGAACCACAGAGGTAGATTGAACCCATTGCGAGTCCACTTTGGACTCCAAAAAAAGTGGAAATTGAAGCGTCTATTCTCGCCATTTCCATAGCCACGAAGCCTTCCAGCAATGCTGAATGTCCCGGGCAGCCATAGCCTTGATATGTTAATCCAGCTATGTCCAGTTCAGCCATTTTAGGGATAATCTGCATGGGGAATTCTCCACGATTCCAATAGTCATTGGCGATGGGTTTGATCTCCCGTTCCATAAACTCCCGCACTTGGAGTTGAATTTCCCGCTCATGAGGAGGAAGAGTTTTGCCTAGCTCATAGAAATCACCATTGACGGAAGGGATAACTTTAGGCTTACTCCCGCCTTTCATCATCCCCATCATTTTTGATAGGTCTTCTTCACTCATCTGCGACACCAGACCGACCATCTTGGAGATATCTACTTTTTCTGAAATTTTAGCAATTTGATCCAGATCTACACTGGATAAAAGTTGACGGAGTCCGCCGATGGTTTTGAATAGATTCTTCATAAAAAGGGTATTTTGGGTATTAGTTCATTCCTTTAAACTAGTGAAAGATCGGTATAGTTTGCTTGCTCCATTTTACAATCGCCTAACCAAGCTGGTTTTTGGGGATCAATTGAAGCAGTCCAAAAATTATTTTAAGGAAAATCCATCTAAAAAGAAGGTGCTTATTATCGGTGGGGGAGATGGTCTAGATTACAGAAATTTCCAAAATCAGCTTGCAGGAGAATACTGGGAAGTATCCCGAGCTATGCTTCGACTTGCTAAGCTAAACCTATCCAAAAGTCAATTGACATTTCATCTGGGTTATTTTCAGGCAGAAAAGGAAATCGATTTTGATGAAGTCTGGCTTCATTTTGTATTGGACACCATGCTGGATGAGGAGATTCTCAGTCTTTTAGTTGAAATTAAAAAAAGCCTTAAACCGGAAGGCAGGATTTACCTCGCTGATTTTTTTGCTCCGAAAAACGCTTTTCAGCGTGTATTGAATCGAAGCATGATCAATTTTTTTAGGATAGTGGTGGCTCATAAGCGGTCAAGTATTCCAGATTACGAGGTAATACTACAAAGTCAGAATTGGGTTAAAATTTCTCAAAAGGAATTTCTGAAAGGCTGGGTAAAAGCTCAGATTTGGAGATTATAAGCCTGTGTTATCGAGTTGTTTTCGGAATTGCTCAGGAGTCAGGTTCGTTTTCTTTTTGAATAGGCGACTGAAATAGGACGAGTCCTCAAATGCCAGCTCGTAAGCTATTTCCGAAATGTTCAAATCCGAGTGTGTCAAAAGTCTTTGTGCTTCCAGAATAACTCTGTCCAGAATTAGTTGGGAGCTGGTTTTGGAAACAGTGTTTTTGCACAGTGAATTGAGTTGTTTCATGCTGAGGCTCATCTGATCCGCGTAAAAACTCGCTTCTCTATGTTTCTTAAAGTGATTGTCAATCAGTAATTCCAGCTGCTGGAATTGATTGTGAACCAGTTTTTCTTCGGGCGAAAAGGAAGTTTTGCTGCCTTTATATCGATACAATAAAATAAGAAGTGTATCAATATAGTTTCTCAATAAGTCCTTGGTTGACCAATTTGGGCTTTTATTTTCCTGATCAATTTTTTCAAAAAAGAAAAGAACCTCACTTGTCTCGGGTGTATCGATTTTTAGTTTAGGAAATTCCACAATTGAGTTGAAAAGTGAATAATCGTTTAGCCTTTTTCGTGAGAAAGTGGAGGTGTAAAAATCAGTGCTGAAGAACAAAATGTGTCCTTCCGTTTCTGAAGAAAGCTCCCAGGAATGAACCTGCCCAGGACTTAGGAAAAAGACGGATCCAGGCTCTACTGGATAGGTTTTGAAATCTATGGTGTGACTTCCTCTCCCTTGAGTGAAAACTACGATGATGTAGAAATCATGCTTGTGAGGCTTCTGGATAAATTGGTGTGTGGCCAAGTGACTTTTCAGTCCAGAATAATAGAAATGCGAAGAATCTATCGCGTCAGGCCCGAAATCTGGAATATGAAATATAGGAAGTGGACTGCTGGCCATAGTTGGAATATCTTCGAAACTCAAGATATTCCAAATATACTTACTTCAGCGAGATGAAGCCATCAGGATGAACTTGGGATGTCTTCGCCTTGGTAGGAAATAAAAATCGCAATCCAGATTGATCTGCTGATTCGGTAGATGAATGGCAGAAAAACTATGGCCGCTACACCCAGCAAAGAAAGTAGAAGAGACAGAGAATAGTCTGGTTTCAATATCGTCAAAGCCACCCAGGCAGTAATAAATAGCGCAGTGTTGATCGCATAGCTAACGAACATAGCACCGAAGTAATAGCCAGGTTCTGGTTCAAAAGACTGCCCGCAATGAGCGCAGGATTTATTCATCACAGAAAACTTGGTTGGATTCAATAATTTACCTCGCAAAAACATATCCCCTTTGTGGCAGCGAGGACACTTGCATTGGTATATACTTTTCAGGGTGGAGAATCTCATGGCTAATAAGTTTTGACAAAAGTAGCTTATGGATTTTTGAGCCAACTGGATAAAAACTACCTATATGAGGACTTTTAGGACCTTTAAGGGTTTGACTTCTTAATAATAGCCATCACCATCTCATCAAAGTACTTTCCGTTGCCAGGGCCATACCAGTTCATCTCGCGGACTTCATGGAAGTTTTCGTCATAGAGTTCATCAGGAGTAATGTAGCCAATGTATCCGCCGTTGAAAGTCGTAATGATCAGATTCAAACCTCTGCTTTGCGCCAGCTTTTCCCACTTCTCATAGAAAACTCCGGAAAGCTCTCCGCTGGAAGCAATCATTAGCACGTTACCAACCTGAGTTATGTCTAAATGAGCATTGGTCTCGCCTAGTAAGTAATTGAATAGCCATGGGCGAAGGCGAAGATTGTCCGAAACTCTCAAATGCGGTTCCCGCAAGGAAATTGGTAAGTAGCCTGTTCTGATTCTATGATTTTTGACAGTTGCGAAATAAGTCATCCCCAGATTCAGTGTAGAGTCCAATTGATGGGCATATCGCTCGACCATTTCAGGTGTGTTTCCCGGCCTCAAAGGTCTATGACTTCCTACCGTTCCTGCAGCATACATAGCAAAGTCAAAACCGTCGGCTTCCAAATCCTTTGTCAGGTAAAATGGGTAATCACCAGACAAGCTCATAAACTTTGTGCTCAGTGTAGTAGCATGAGCCGAATAGGTGAGGAAAGTTGCTTTTTCACCAGATATTTTGGTGAAAATAAGTTGGCGTACAAAAGGGTCAGTAGGGCCATCTTTCACAAATCTATTGGCGACAAGTGCACCTGCGTCTGACTTGCGGTAGGTAATTGAAACAGTGTCTTGGCTGGCAATAGCATTTTGCAAAGCAGAAAGACTTCTGGAGACCATGAGATCCACAATGCCTTGATCGTATCCGCCAAAAGCCAGTTCACCCATCGGGCCAGGCATGTATCCGCCCATTCCTGAATGTGTATGAGTTGCTGTGAAAATCACCTGATCAATTGGCAGTTTTGCTTCACTTATGGCATTTTGAAGTTGCTCAGCAAGATGAGGATGAACGATCAGCAATTCATAATTAAGCCAGGCAATCTGCGTATTTCCATTAGAAAGAGCCAATGCTTTGACATAGCTGCTATCCTGAACGAATTCATATTTTCCACGAGGAGCATAGCCAACCAGATCAGCTGGTTCAGCGGGAGTCATATTTACACTTGACCAACCTGCGATCCATGTCTCTCCTTGGGAGTTTGAAAAAGTACTCTGATCTAAGCTCTCCAAAGTCTCTTTGTAAAAGGCTTGGTCCTCAATCGGAGAACGATCCACTTTGGTCAAAATAATCAAGCCGATTACCACCAAAACAACAAAAGTCCAGCTTAGGACTTTTGTTGTTTTTATAAGGATGCTCTTAGTACTCATTGAAATCAATATTCAAAAACACCATGAGGGCTGGTAATCGTTACTTTCTTGCCTTGATGCGGCTCAACTCTACCGATGATCTGAGCTTCTACTCCATAAGATTCGGCGATGTCGATAATCTCTTCGGCATAGCGCTCGACAAGGTAAACTTCCATTCTATGTCCCATGTTGAAAACTTTGTACATCTCTTTCCAGTCTGTACCACTTTCTTCCTGAATGATTTGGAAAAGGGGAGGAGTTTCAAAAAGATTGTCTTTGATCACATGTACGTCGTCCACAAAGTGAAGGACTTTGGTCTGCGCTCCACCGCTGCAGTGAACCAAGCCATGAATTCTTGGTCTCATGTAGTTCAGCACATCCACCATGATTGGCGCGTAAGTTCTCGTAGGAGAAAGTACCAACTTACCGATATTCACAGGAGCTCCTGGAGCCGGATCTGTTAGGTTATATTTTCCAGAGTAAACCAGATCTTCCGGAACAGAAGGGTCAAAGCTTTCAGGGTATTTTGTCTTTAAAACTTTGGTGAAAACATCATGACGGGCAGAAGTAAGGCCATTGCTTCCCATGCCACCGTTGTATGCTGTCTCGTATTTTGCCTGACCAAAGGAAGCCAAACCTACGATCACATCGCCACCTTGAATCTGATCATTGGAGATCACTTCATCGCGGCGCATTCTACAAGTCACTGTGCTATCCACGATGATCGTGCGCACTAAATCACCCACATCGGCAGTTTCTCCGCCAGTGAGTACTGCGTTGACTCCATTGTCACGAAGCATTTGAAGAACTTCTTCTGTGCCTTCGATGATTGCGGAGATGACTTCGCCGGGAACAAGGTTTTTGTTTCTACCAATGGTGGAGGAAACGAGAATATTGTTGATTGCACCTACGCAAAGTAAATCATCCGTGTTCATGATGATGGCATCCTGCGCAATACCTTTCCATACACTTACATCACCAGTCTCTTTCCAGTAGGAATAAGCCAAGGAAGATTTGGTCCCAGCACCGTCAGCATGCATGATATTGCAGTATTCAGGGTCGTTGCCAAGGGTGTCTTCCACGATCTTACAAAATGCCTTTGGATAAAGCCCTTTGTCAAGTTTTGAAATGGCCTGATGCACATCTTCTTTGGAGGCGGAAACTCCGCGCTGCATGTATCGCTCGTTCATGGGGGCAAAGTTAATACGTTCTTGGCAAAATGGGTGAATAAGGGACGTAAAGTTGACTAAGGAGAGTTGTATACATAGTGATAGAAAAAAATAGGGAGGAACAAGTATTCTTTGCCCTCCCACATAGTATAAAGTATATCTATCTTTCAATTAAGAAGTCAACTTCTGGAGTAATTGCCTTACCTGACGGAAGGACTTGATGTTGTAATTGGCTTGGGTATATGCATAGCCAACGCGAATTGAATAAGCATTTTTTGGCATAGCTTTGAAAGTGTCTTCATCAGTCCAGTCATCTCCTATAGCCAGAATGAAATCATATTCCATTCCTTTCATCATTGCTGTGGCTGCACGTCCTTTATTGATATCAGGCCGCTTGATCTCCAAAACCATATTTCCTTCCAAAACCTGTAGGTTGTAACCTCTTGCCATGTACTTTAGATGGCTGAATAGTTCGCGCATTCGAAGATCTCCCAGACCACTCTCCACCTTTCTATAATGCCAAACCAAGGAATGATGTTTCTCTTCAATAAAGGCTCCTGGTGTACGAAGCACATAATATTCCATCACTTTTCGGATATCATCTTTCCAGCTGTCTTCTACCTCAGCATAGAGTTCCCAATTTCCTTGGTCCTCTTTCTTTTTCACCCACACACCATGCTCAGCAATCATATCGATATTTTGACCTTCAAACCATTCTCCAAGTGTGTCTTTGTCTCTTCCGGAAATAATCACTACTTGAGCTAATGCACTTAAATCCTTGACTATTGCCCTCAGTTCGGCGTCAGGATTTGCTTTTTGAGGATCGGAATGAAATCCGGTCAATGTTCCATCGTAATCCAGGAATAATACCGCATTCTTTGCATTTTTAAAGCTTGCCTGTATCTCATTCATTACTTTGGCATCCACGTCTTTTGAAGTCAATTCTTCTTGCTTTTGCTTCACGTGCTCCAAGCGATCCATGAATACCTTCACCCATTGAAATACATCGTATTTCTTCAGACTTTCCTGCATGCTTTTCATCCTAGTGACTTGTTCGGTTTCCGGCATCGAAAGCGCATTGTAAATCGCATCCACTACACCTTGCCTGTCATTAGGGTTTACAAGAATTGCATCCTGAAGTTCTTTGGAAGCTCCTGCCATTTCTGAAAGGATCAAGACACCAGTCTGGTCAGTTTTGCTTGCCACAAATTCCTTACAGACTAAGTTCATACCATCCCGCAGAGGAGTTACCAGCGCGATGTCTGACATATTGTAAAATGCACTAAGTTCTTCAAAAGGGAAACTGCGGTAGAAATAATGTACAGGCACCCAATTTAGGGTTGAGTATTCACTGTTGATCCGACCTACCAATAGGTCAATTTCTTCTTTCAGTTCTTTGTAAGATTGTACTTTGTCACGGCTAGGAACTACGATCATGATCATGGACACTTTGCCGTGAAGTTCCTTGTGTTGTTCAAGCAATTGATTAAAAGCCTGAATGCGTTGTGGGATTCCTTTGGAGTAATCCAATCGATCAATGGTTAACAATAACTTTTGATCTTCTACCTGCTTGCCAAATTCTTCCACAAAACGTAGGGTCCTCTTACTTTTGGCCTGTTTTGCAAATTTGTCATAATCAATTCCCATAGGGAAAGAATCGACATTTATGATTCGGTTTTCAGCCTGAATATATCCGCTTTCATTGGACAATCCTGTAATTCTTCCCACTGCACTGAGGAAGTGGCGCATATCATCATAGGTATGGAAGCCTATCAGATCGGCTCCGCAAACTCCAGTGAGCAACTCTTTCCTCCAAGGGATCATTCGAATAATCTCGTAAGAAGGAAAAGGGATATGCTGGAAAAAAGCAATAGTGGCGTTTGGAAGAACTTCCCGTAGCATCTGAGGAAGAAGCATCAATTGATAATCATGTATCCATATCGTGTCATCTGGTCCAGCTTTTTTCAAAATTGCATCACAGAATTTCTGATTTACCCGCACATAAGCTTCCCAGTGTTCCGGATTATAGACCATGTATTGCGTGAAATAATGGAAAGCAGGCCACAATGTTTCATTGCTGAATCCTTCGTAGAATTCTTCCACATCTTCCTTAGAAAGAAAGACTGGAGCCATTTTCAGCTCATTGAGTTCAAGAATAATTTCAGCTCGCTGCTCGGCATCGTCGACAGTATTTCCAGGCCATCCGATCCAAATATTCTCTCCTTCTTTATAGATAGATCCGAGGCCTGTAGCGAGTCCTCCGGCACTAGGTTTAAATTCAAATCGACCGTTACGGTGTCTTAAACTAATTGGAAGGCGGTTGGATACGATAATGGTTTTTGACATAAAATAGTAGGTTTAAAAACAAGAAAAGGAATGGTCCAATTCAAAAAGGTGATTAGAGAAGGTACATAATATCTCTCGGAATAAAAACATCAGATGAGCCGATGAGTTCATTCATACGTCAGATTCATAGGTTTGTAATTACGTTTTAAGCCATATGAATCTCAAATGCACCATGATCATCCCAGATGTTAATCCGGGATAATGCTCGATTTGATATGTAGGGTACAAAAAAAGCACCCGCTTTGTCGGATGCTTTAAGGTTTATTTGCTGGCAACATTTTTAGGTTTGGTATCCACTTTTGTCCAGATAAATTCGGCCAAATCCCGACCCTCTGTGATACCATATTCAATAGCTGGTCGATAATGGATTCCTCCATAAAATCTGCTCAGTGCAGCTTCTTCTGCAGCTTGGGAAAAAGAGTCATATTCCCTCACTGGAAGCCCATAAGCGACTTCTGAACTATCTACAAGATGGAATTCATCACCAAAAAGGTGGGCCAATGTGTAAGCAGATGCTGCAGAGGCTACGCTATGTCCACTGGTATGTTCAGGGAATGGGGGTGTTTGCAAAAGAGGCACCCACTGCTCATCTATGTGTTGATTAATATAAGTCTCAGGTCTGATTAGATTACTTCGGTATTTTTCATCCCAGCAGGAAATAAATGCCTCATTTAGAGAAATTCCTGTCATGGCAAACACTTCGGCGGTTCCCTTCCAGTCTCTTCCTGCAGCCTTGGATGCAATTGCTGCTATACTCATCCAGTGTCCACCTGGAGTGATTTTTTTCTCAGCAAACATTACATGGCCTTTCACATTCATTTTGTAAGGGTTGCAATCCCAAAATAGCGCAATGTCTTTTTGCTCTTGCGTAGCATTGATATCTGAATTGTATACTTCCAGCGCAACATTATAAAACTCACTTCCTTTTTCGGTAGAAAATGGGGGAGGGGGAAGTGGCTTGAATTGAGATGCTGAGTCCATCACAAAAGTCCTGATTTTACTCCAGTGTGGCTCGATAGCCTCCATGTAAGCAGGTGGCGTAGGTTGCCATGTGCCTTCATCTCCTGTCACAGTGAATTTCGGGAAAGATCTACTCTGGTGATAATTATCCTTAGATGAATACGCCTTGATTACATCTCCCACTTCTTTGCCATAGGCAATAGATGCCTCAAAGACATCTTCCGGAATACCTTTTTCTTTCAAAGCTGCGAATGTCGCATCTCTATGTTCATTCATTAATTCTTCCGAAAAAATTAAACCGGTACCTACATAATAATAGGCTGCCAGAGAGGCTAATGGCGGGTACACTTTATCGGAAGGCGTAAATGTAACCTTCTCAGATCCATTTAATTGCCCCATAAGAGAAGCATAATTTGGATCGACTGACGCAGCCACCTCATAAGCGGCAAGGGAAGCGTAAGTATAAATCCTAGCAGCTACAGGCGGGGAAAAAATGTCATGGATGATAACTTGTGTGATTTTTTCCTGGGCTTCACTGATATATTGACCATCCGTAATTGCCTGAGAGTAGTCAACTGGTTTAGAACAAGAAACTGCAATAAGAAGTATTCCCGAGAAGAGCAGGAATTTGGAGGTACGCATATTTTGGGAGTTAATTTTTTTCTTTTGGTATCTGAAACCGTATAATGCCATAGTGTGGCTGATTTCGAAACTTTCTATTTGGACCCCAAAGCTATTGGAAATTAAGCAAGTATCAAAAGATTTTAATCAAGTTTGATCCAGTAAAGGGGTCCGGAATTACTCGCTGCGAGACCGAAAGAGGTTCCGTTTACCATGATTTTTCTGATATTTCTAATTTCTGATTTTGGTGTGATGGTAGTTGGTAAATCTTTCTTTATCCAAGTATTATTTTCCCACTGAAACGATGTGAAAGCTGAGGTAATGTTTATCCCTAGATCTACCCGAAATCCAGAGAAATTTCCTCCAAGCAAAACGGTGCTCTTTTCTTCATCCCAGGAAACTGAGAAAATAGGAGAGAGTTGGGCTTCGTCCGGGAAAGGTACAAATTCAAAACTTCCATCCTCATCCTGGATATAAACTCCAGATCGGAATTCGTAAATCGGCTTTTTGGAAATATTAGCTAAAATTTCCGCAGTGAATAAATCTTCCGGTTTGGTAATAGAAGAGTAGCTCAGATATGAATTATGTTTTTTCTTTATTCCTGGGATTTGCTTGATCAGATCGTCTCTTGTGGCAAAAGGTACCAAGCGATCTCCCGTAGAATGAAAAATCAAGGGATCAGCCTGACCGTTTTTGTCAAAATCCCCATGGTATAGCCAAATTGGTTTTTCTTCAGTTGCTTTAAATTTGGAATTCAGACCAAGGTTTCCCGTTAAAATATCCATTCTTCCGTCTTGATTGATGTCCGCAACCACTAGACTTTGGATCCAGCCAGATGAAAATTCCAGCCCTTTGAATGCTTTTTCCTGAAGAGATTTGCCATCAGCATTTTCAAAAATGCGAATTCCTTGCCAATCTCCTGTAAGGATTAATTCGCTTTTACCATTACCGTTTAAGTCAGCCCAAATGGCCGAATTGATCATCCCTAACTCTGCTTCAGCCCCAAACCACTCTTGAGTTTTGTCCAGAAATATTCCATTGCCCCGGTTGATTAGGAGAGAGCTCTTTGGACTGGCCCCATAGTCACCGCTCACCACGGAACTTCCCACAAAAATATCCAGATCACCATCTCCATCGATATCATTTATAGCGATGGAGGAAGTGTTTTCTCCATCATGCGGGAGTGCCATAGGAATGAATTGAAAATCACCTTTTCCGCTTCCAAAAAAGACTCGGTCAAAGTTGAACAATGCGCCACTTGGATGCTCATTTCCTCCGCTTCCTACATATAAGTCCAGATTGCCATCGCCATTAAAGTCAGAAAACTGCGCTACTATGTCTTCCGCTTTTGAGAATTGGTTGAATATTTCATTTTTCTTTTCTATGAATTCTCCACTTGCAAGCTGAATAAATAAAGACCCTGGCTGATCTTGGGCACCTCCGACATATAAATCATCCAAACCATCGTTATTGACATCTCCCACAGCCAATGCTGGACCCATGCTGGCAAAACTTTTTGGGATCAAATACTCCCGTTTGGTTTCGTCCAGTTTGTTTTTTTCTTCATGCTTCCAGAAGATTTGTGGATGATTGAAAGAGGTTGAAGGCGAATGTAAAGTGTTTGAAAAGTGATTTCCAGAACCTTGAATTAGGTTATAGGTATGATTGGTTTTCTTTTCATGAAAAATTTCCTGTTTTCCATCTGCCCATCGGACAGAAATGGAATCAATCGCTTCCACCTTTCCTAAACCAAAGACAAGTGTAGAGGAAGTTCCAGACATGAATCCTCTAGTTCCAGAATACTGCTGATAAATATCCTTATCACCGAAGTGCACTCCGACTTTCGCTCCCAATCCGAATCGGTTTTTTCCTTCGGCATGTAGATTAACCCTGAGAAATGAATTCCCTGATTTCTCAGAATGATTTTGATAGATGAATGCAGGCTGATTTAAATTATTTACTATCAGATCCAAATCCCCGTCATTATCGAGATCAGCGTAAGTTGATCCATTGGAATAACTGGGTTGAGCCAATCCCCAAGATTCGGCTTGATCCTTAAATCGCAATCCTCCCATATTTTGGAAACTCAAATTGGGGAGTTTAACCGTAGGAAGCATTTCGATTTGCTTTTGACTTACCTGGTTCCTGTCCAGGCCAGGATTACTCTGCTGGCTATACTGGATAAAATCAAGATCATTGGGACGCTTTTCTATTCCGTTTGTAATATGAATATCCGGAAAACCGTCATTGTCCATATCGAAAATCAACGGCGACCAGCTCCAGTCGGAAGCAAACACTCTGGAAAACAATGCTACCTCGCTAAAGCCATCCTTTCCCTGATTTAATTGAAGATGATTTCTTACGTATTGATCAGCATAACCATATTGTTTCTTGATCTGATATACTTCCTGTTTGTCTTCACCTACAGATTTCATCCATATTTCCGGATCTATCGGTAGCATGTCGGTGGTGAAAATCTCAGGAAGACCATCTCCGTTAAGATCTGCCAAATCATTTCCCATGCTATATCTGGAAGTATTGGAAATCAGACTTTCCAGAGCTTCTATGAAAGTGCCATCTTGCTGATTGAGGTAGAGGTAGTCATTTTCAGTGAAATCATTGGAAACGTAAATATCCGGCCAGCCATCTCCATTGACATCTTCTACGCCAACTCCCAGACCAAAACCTAAGATGCTGGAATATATGCCTGCACTTTCTGTGACATCTTCGAAACCAATTTTTCCTTCGGAAGCCAGATTTTTGTACAATTTATCCCCTCCGGAATCAGCATTTTCTCTTTGACTTGCTTTCGCAAAAACTTCAGGTGACTTTACTGAATGAGTCAAAACATAGAGATCGAGATCTCCATCACGATCGTAATCTAAAAAAGCTGCTTGGGTGCCAAATCCTTTGAAATCAATACCGTATTCAGCTGCTTTCTCCTCAAACTTTCCTTCCCCAAGATTAATATAAAGTTTGTTCCTACCCTTTAACCCTTTGTAATCACCTATTTGGGAAACGTAAATATCCAGCAGACCATCTCCATTTGCGTCTGCCATGGTGACACCTGTAGACCATCCTCCATCTCCGCCTACTCCGGCAGATTCAGTGATGTCTTCAAACTGGAAATTCCCTTTGTTTAGATAAAGTCTGTTTGAGACTTGATTTCCTGCGAAATACAAATCCACTAAACCGTCATTATTAATATCTCCAGCTGCTACTCCAGCGCCGTTGTAGAAATAGAGGTATTCGAGGATGTTTAGCGAGTCAGTGGAGGCAAGAGTGTTTTCAAAATCAATACCTATCTCCTGATTATCCATTAGTTCAAAAAGTGTCTCGGTCTTTTTCTCCTGACAAGAAGTAAGGAGTCCAACACCAATCAGGAATAAAGCCGATAATCTACGCATCTTAATACTTCCAGATTTCTGCAGCAGCATTGTTTTTCACCACCAAAAGCCTGCCTTGTCCCAGGTCGGAAAATGCCCTGATATCACCATCCAATTTTAATCCATGCTTGGAGTTTGGCCGGTAGTCGAAGGTGCCGTCTCCTTTGCCAAGTAGCACCTCACCGTAACTCGCATCGTATTTGCCCACTTCTGGTTTGGCATTAAATAGATTCCCACCTAGGATCAAGTCTAAATATCCGTCTCCATTCAAATCCACTGTTTGCACGGCAAAGACAAAGGAACGCTGCGCCATACGGGAAAAAGGTTTCCAGGTGAATTTTCCGCTTCCTTCATTCATCAGCACGCCAGAAGTTAAATTATTGACTTCGCTGATGATGGATTTGTCCAAGACCTCTTGTGGAAAAATATCTGAAAGCATTTCATTATTGTAATTGCTATAGCGCATGTATCGTTTTTTCACAGATGGGATCTGCCTTTCCAGTTCATGCTTTAAAGTATAAGGCACCTGTAGTTCACCTTCCTGACGAATGAAAATATGCTCTATGGAACCGTTCTGATCAAAGTCATTAAGGTACATTTTCACCGGCGTATTTTCTGAAACTTTGAATCTTGAGTTTAGTCCATTATTTCCCAAAATTAAATCGGGAAAGCCATTTCCATCCAAATCAGCGACTTCCAAAGTTCTGAACCAACCTTTCAGATTCTGAAGTTCTGGCATTTCGATTTTTTGAAGTTTACCTCCGGTATTTTTAAAGAAAACTGGAGCCAGCCATTCGCCCACCAACACCAGATCGTCGTTGCCATCATTATCCCAATCAACTACTTTGACATCGGTGATCATACCAATTTCTTTTAGTTCTGGAGCCAAAGCGGAAGTTTGATCTGTGAATTTCCCTTGGCCGTCATTAATCCAAATACTGCTGCTAGCAGGAGCACCATAGACAAAAGGAACCAATCTACCTCCTATAAATAAGTCAGGAGCTCCGTCTAAGTTGAGATCTAAAATCTGAATAGACGAGGTACTTACTCGATTTGCATTAAACCCCTGCTGTTGACTTTTTGTGAAATTTCCCTTGCCATCATTAAGGTAAAGTCTATCAGTAAGTTCTGACGCGCCAAGTCCAGATTCATTTCCTCCTGATGCCACTATTAAATCTAATGCACCATCTCCATTAGCATCGAAAAATAGCGCATCGGTATCTTCAGAGATACTATCGCCTTTTAATGCTTCTTGTCCTGAAAGATTGTAATTTCCTGACGTAGATCCCAAATACAATTTTCCTGGATATCCTTTGGCTCCGCCAAAGAACAGGTCGTCAATTCCATCTCTATTTACATCTCCTTTTGCAAATGCAGGACCTTCGGTTGAGAACATGTGAAACGTGAGACGGTCTCTGTCGAAATCCACCATGGAATTTTCTTCATGCTTAAAATCTATTTCCTGAGCGTCCTCTTTATGAAAGAAAGGCAATTCTGGCTGATCGAAGAAATTCTGCCCTTCGGAAAGGGGGACTGCATCGCTCCATTTGAGGGTGAGAAGCTCGTCTGCGGGAATATTTTCAAGTTCTGAATAGCTTCCGTCTGGCCATAGAACTTTGATTTTATCCAGGGTTTTTATTTCTCCCAGCCCGATCGTAAGCTTTGGATCCACCGAAGATTCAAAACCCCGATTAGGCATTTGCTCAATATAGAAAGTTTGATCACCGGCATAAATTTTTATCTGAGCACCTACAGCCTGCGTATTTTTGTCTTTGCCGATCAGTTTGATTTGTAAGGAATGGAAATTTGGATGGAGTTCTTTTCCTATATTTTTGAAAATGGATGCTTGCTTATTTACATTGTTGACGATCAGATCCAGTGTTCCGTCATTATTCAGGTCTCCGTATGCCGCTCCGTTGGAATGCATGGCTTCGCCCAATCCCCAACTTTCAGCCACATTTTCAAAGGCTAAATCCCCCAGATTTCTGTATGCATAATTTGAGACTGGATTGATCGGGATAGGATCTATCAGAGCTTTATAGTCTACGCCTTGTTGGGAGATTATCTTACTCTTGGTGGCATCATCATCGATGAAATTCAGGTAATCCAAATCAGTAATATCCTGATATATACCATTGGCGATGAACAAATCGCGCTTGCCATCATTGTCCATGTCGAAAATCAAAGCTCCCCAACTCCAGTCTGTGGCTTCCACATTGGCTAGTCTTCCCATTTCACTGAAAGTGCCGTCTCCATTGTTGATATGAAGCATGTTTCTGGAATATTGGTAATGATAGCCGTGACTTTTATTGAAAATGAATTTGTCCCAATTTTCAAAAGTAGTGACTTGCTTCAGGCGAGTCTGAGGCTCAGGAAGCATGTCCGTGACGAAAATATCGAGAAGTCCATCTCCATTAATATCAGCGATATCCGCACCCATGGAAGCTGCAGAAATGGAACGCATGGATTGCTCGAGTGATTCGGTGAAGGTGCCATCTTGATTGTTGATGTATAGATAGTCCTTTTCGAAGAAATCATTGGAAATGAAAATGTCCGGCCAGGAATCCTGATTGACATCCCCGATGGTTATGCCAAGGCCAAAGCCAATGATGGAGCCATAGATTCCGGCTTCCTCACTTACGTCCACAAATTTCCCGTTGTCATTCCGGAATAATTTATCTCCACCGACTGAATCACGTTTTGGACGCTCGTTTTGCATTTTATTGAAGCTGCCGATTGCTTGATAACTATTGTTCAGCAAATAGGTGTCAAGATCTCCGTCTTTGTCATAATCGAAAAATACAGCATGCGTGGAGAAGCCCTTGTCTGCTAATCCGTAGGCTTCAGCTTCTTCATTAAACGTACCATTTCCCTGATTGATGAATAGCTCATTTTGCTTGTTATCACCAGAAATATCTCCGGAATTACACACATAAATATCCAAAAAGCCATCCCCATTTACATCTGCCATAGCCACACCAGTACTCCATGCACGCGTTCCGGCAGTGCCTGATGGGGAAGTGATATCTTCAAATTTAAAATCACCCTTATTTAGGTAAAGTTTATTTTCCCCCTGATTTGACGTAAGATAAATGTCCAGTAACCCGTCGTTATTGATATCGCCAAGGGCTACTCCGCCTCCGTTGTAGAAATTGCGATAGGTAAATATGTTGAATTCCTCGTTGAAATTTAGATTGTTAGCGAATTGAACTCCTGAATCGTCAGGTGAGATAGACATGAAAAGGGTCTGTAGATCTACCTTTTTTTCGCTACACGAAAAAATTGACAAAATTGATACTATGTATATTATTCTACTAATCATGAGGGATTCTCATTGAGGTCTTTAATCACGTTGAGATCGACTATATCTACTCTTACGGCAGAGGTATGCTTGACATATATCCTAACACGTCGATTTCCATCTACTTTTACCTGGGCAACCTGACTCTTATCAGTGTTACTTACTTCTATAAATCCAGGGCCGTACCATTCTTCAAATAGGTCTTTTACATCGTTAGAAAGATTTTCGGAATTAAGTTCCTCGTTCCATGGAGCCCAGCCATCATAAGAAAACTCAATAGGCATTTCATAAATTCGTTCATCCTTAAATTTGGGATAGAAACGCATTTCGGCAGGCTTTCCGGATGGAAGCGTTAATTTATATTCAACCGAAAGTTCGGAAGGCCCATTATTTAGGATTCTTTTTTTATTTAGGTTCCAGCAAGTAGTGAAAAATTGTTTTTTAGTCATTCCGAGTTCCAACCCCAAATACAGTTCATTCTCTATCTTACCAGAGGCTAATTCCTTTTTCTCCAGCTTCTGATATTCTGATTGGCATGATACCAACATAGAAATCAAAATAGCCAATACAACTACGCTAATGCATTTCATATACAATTGCTTTATCATTTGATCTGAATAGGACTAATTGCTTTTTATTTTTAATAGTTATCGGTAAAATACTTCGTATTTCCCCATCTACTTTTAGACCGCTTTTATCAGGAAATAGAACTCTCCATTCACCATTCGTTTCTTGATTTAATACCCAGCCATAACTTCCCATTTGACTACCAAGTTCTGGTTTAATCCGACTTTGATTTCCACCTAGTATTATCAGCGTTTTACCATCCTCCGATGTTTCTTTCTGGATCGCGTAGATAGGAGCGGATTGTATTTCTTGTGGTAGAGTAGCTTTGATAAACTTTCCTTTTCCATCATTGATCCAGAGTGTAGAAGCTAGTATATCTAGGCTCAAAGTTATGGATTTTGAAAGTACAGATGGCGGGAAAAGTTCTTCTATACTTTTATTTGCATAAGACTCATAAGTTGAAAGCTGTTTTCGCAAAGCCGGTAATTGCTTCAACAGTGTGTTTCTCATAAGCCAAGGAATTGATTTTCCGTCTTTGGAGGAAACAAGGATTTGTTCTATTGAACCATTTTGATCAAAATCGTTTATGATCAATTGTAAAGGGCTTTCCTGAGTCGTATATAAACGGGTATTTAAACCAATATTTCCTCCAAAAATATCAGGCAAACCATCTCTTGTCACATCCTCCACCATCAATTTATTCCAAAGTCCACTCGTGTTTTGAACACCAAATTGTTCGCTTGTTTCTCTAAAATCATTATCTACAAAGCTGAAAATCCTGATAGGCATCCATTCTCCTGAGATAATCAGTTCCATGTTTCCATCTTGGTTTAAATCTACCCACTGTCCGTCGGTGAGCATTCCCAACGAGTTTAATTCTGGGTTGAAGGAGTTGGTTATATTGGAGAAATTTCCTTTTCCGTCATTTTTCCATATTTCTAATCCTGTTGGGATTCCATATGCAAATGGAACTGAGCGGTAGCCAATGATTAAATCCTTGTCTCCATCCTTGTCAAAGTCTTCAGCTAGGATAAAAGAGGTAGGTTTTGAAGAAAAAATATTATTTGATTTTGAGAAATTCCCAACACCATCATTGAAATACAAGCGATCGCGATAATATGAGGCATTATCAGCAAATTCTATACTTCCTGAACCAACCATCAAGTCTTTGAATCCATCTCCATTAGCGTCGAAAAAAACGCCCAATATATCTTCGGCCAATGAATCCTGTGCAAGAATGGGTGAATTCAAAATATTGAAATCCCCTTTAACATTTTGTGTCAAAATAGCAGAAGCTTGACCTTTTGCCCCTGGAATAAAAATATCCTCTCTCTCATCCTTATTAATATCTGCTTTTGCTACTTTGGGACCTTCGTTTGAGATCATCCAAAATCGTAGGCGATCTCTGTCGAAGTCAACAAATTTACTTTCGCTGTGAACGAAGGGAATAGAAACGTCAGATCTTTTGAAGATGGTATTGTCAGATATCTCAAGGGTAGTTTTGGATGTATTCCTATCTGGAATTGGAGCAATCAACTGATTAGCTTTAATGTTTTTTAATATAGTGGATTGTTCATTTGGCCAAATGATTTGAATGGAGTCTACCTTTGAGGAGTTGCCCAAACCGAAGTGAATTTTAGGATCAACAGAAGACATATATCCTTTGCTAGGCTGAAATTCCTGGTAATATGTTTGACTTCCTACATAGCAAGTAATCTGTGCCCCAAAGTTTTGTCCCAAATCCAATTGTATATAATTCCCTAAACCCAATTCAGAGGTATTATTTTTATATATAAATGCTAGATCGTTTAAATTATTAACAACTAGATCTAAGTCTCCGTCATTATCTAAGTCTCCGTAAGCGGAGCCTGTGCTAAAGCTTAGCTGAGTAAGACCAAACAAATCCGAAGTGTTCTTAAATTCCCAATTACCTAAGTTTTTGAATAGGTAATTTTGTTGTGGATTTGATGGGAACTGATCGATCATTTCAGTCAGCAGGGTAGAGTCACGTCTATTAACAGCTATTTTTTCCTGATTATTTACATAAAAGTCGACGAAATCAAAATCTGTAAGATCTTTAACTATGCCATTAGCTACAAATATGTCCTTAAGCCCATCATTATCTGTATCAAAAATCAAAGCACCCCAACTCCAGTCAGTAGCTTCCACTCCAGCTTGCCTGGCCACATCTATAAAAATCGGTAGTCCTGTCTCAGAATCAACACCAAGGTTTCTTTGAAGTGTATTACGGGTAAACTGACTGTGGTAGCCTGATTTGATATTCGCTTGGTGTTTGTCCCAGTCTTCGAGTGGAGTCTTGGTTTTGATTCTGCTAAGTTCGGAAGGAAGCATCTCGGTAACGAAAATATCCGGGTATAAGTCATTATCTAAGTCAGCAATGTCTGCTCCCATAGAGCCCAAGCTAGTTTCTGCGATTAGTGAAGGAAGCATTTCGGTAAATGTTCCATTTTGATTGTTGATATAAAGATAGTCCCGCTCAAAGAAATCATTAGAGACGTATAAATCTGGCCAAGAGTCCTTGTTTACATCGGCGACAGTCACACCCAATCCGTAACCTATACTACTTCCATAGATTCCTGCCTGCTGGCTTATGTCTGTAAAACTATGTCCGTCATTCCTAAAAAGTTTGTTTCCGCCTTCTTTATCACGAATTTCTCTTTGGCCTTCTCTGAGATCATATATCCCAACAGATCTTGGAGAATTGCTCAACAAATAAAGGTCTAAATCTCCATCCTTGTCAAAGTCAAAAAAGACAGCATGTTGAGACAAGCCTATTTCTGCTAGTCCGTATTCTTGAGCTTTCTCTGAAAAAGTAAGGTCTCCATTGTTTATAAATAATTCATTGTGTCTTTTTTGGCCACCGAGAGGTCCAGATTTACATACGTAGATATCCGGTAGCCCATCTCCGTTAACATCCGCTATGCTAACACCCGTTGACCATATGTCCTCACTCTCCAATCCGGCAGACTGGGTAATGTCTTTGAATTTCATTGACCCTTGATTCAAGTATAGCTTATTGGATGTTTGATTACCGGAAAAAAAAATATCGATAAGTCCGTCTTGATTGATATCGGCAAGAGCTACTCCTGCACCATTGTAAAAGTTCCGAAAAGTATATGGATTTATTTTTTCAGTATAAGAAAGATCATTTCTGAAATTAATACCTGTCTCGGATGCGGCTAATAATTCAAATAGGGGGTGTTCAACGTCTTTTTTTTTGGAACAGGAAGATAATATGGATAATACCAGTAAAAGAACTAACCTTAAATTCATACAGTAGTTTGAAAAAAAGGAAGTATGCACTATGCACACTTCCTTTCTAAAATATTCTTACTTCTAATTAATATCCTGGATTCTGAGTTAAATTCGGATTTGTGTTGATTTGTGTTTGCGGAATTGGGAAAATATACCTGAAAGGCGCAGATGCTTCTTTCTCCCACCATGGCTCACTGAATTTTCCAAATCGAATCATATCAGTTCTACGTGAAGCTTCTGCAAACATCTCGCGTCCTCTCTCATCATAGATGTCATCTAATGTTAGAGCAGTATAAGGATCTACTCCCGCCCTGTTTCTGATTTGATTCATATAATCTAAAGCATCTGCCAATTTACCTTGTCTAAAAGCCGCCTCTGCTTTAACCATGATAATATCGGCGTATCTGAATATAGGATAATCGTTACTTAAATTAGAGTTTGACCCAGGAGCGAATTCAAATTTGTTTATTCTTACCCCGGACTGTCTTAGTGCATTTGGCTCTAACATGTTAATAAACGGAGTAAAAGTAAGAGGAGCACCATCTGGATCATTCTCTTCAAATGATACGTCCATTAAACGCTCTCCTGAGGAGGAGTATTGAGGGCCAACAAGGAAATTGTCTTTTCTCACATCAACATCCTCGTAAGAATTATAAAATTCTTCCATAGAAGAATAACCGTTCCATGGCTGCTCTTGCAGATCAAAAGTTTGTTGATTTAAACCATGAAGAGTCATCATAGGCAGGTTAAAACCTGGTGCATTGTTCTCATCATAAGGTAAGGTTAATATGTTCTCTGTAGATCCATTGTTGCGGGTTGCAAAATTCGCAAAGTAGTTTGTTGACAACGAATAAACTCCACTAGATATAATTGCATCTGCAGCAATTTCTGCATCTGCCCACCTTGGTGTTCCAGTATATACTTCAGCGTTTAGGTAAAGCTTTGCCAATATTGCCTGTGCTGAATAATAATTAATTGTAGTCTTAGTATCGTCTTTTGTAAGAGCATCAATATTATCCAGAACTGACTGTTCGATGAAGTCAAATACTTCTTGTCTAGAATTGTTAGCTGCATTTCCTCCAAGGTCGTCTTCAGTTATAATTGGAACATTGCCATAGATATCTATGAGCCATAGGTATACCAACCCTCTTAGTACTGACAATTCAGATTTCAATTGTGGTAGGTCTGGATATTGAACGAGAAGATTGTTGATCTCACCAACTGCTGTATAGCAATAATTCCATGTATTGTTCATTACATCATCAGATGGTAACCATACATGTCTGTGCATCCTAAGCCATAGTCCACCATCCGCCCAGTCGGCTCCTTTTTGAGGAACCACCATCTCATCGGATGATACTTCGTGCATGGACCAGATGCTATTATGTGCTCCCCAGCTACCCACGATTCTGGAGTATGCTGAGGCTTTTAAAACATTGATCAAATTTGGATCAGTACTGTTATTGTTAACTTGCTGTTGAGTTACTCCATCAAGAACCTCCTGATCTAACTCCCAGCAAGATCCCATAGTGATCATTACAAGGGTCAAAAGGGAAATATTTTTTATATGCTTAAACATAATTATGATATTTAATTATTTGAAGTTTAAAGAAAGGCCTAATGTGAGTGTCCTGGTTTGGAAGTACGTACTCATTCGTTCAATACCTGGTGAAAGCGCCGAGGTAAAGTTATTGCCATCATTAGTATCCGTAGTTCTAGCCTCTGGATCTATACCAGTATATCCGGTGATAGTAAATAAATTCTGCGCAGCAAAGTATACTCGGAAGCTACTGATATTTTGAGAAGTGGTAGGAATGTTATATCCCAATTCCAAGTTGTCCAATTTAGCAAAAGAAGCATTTTCCACATAAGAACTATTGAAAGTTGGTAAAGATGTCACCAAAGGATTAGTTGGCGTTTTGTCTGTAATTACAGAATTGTAAGCGTTTGAGCTTGCATCACCATTTTCATAGAATCCTCTGTATGAATTGTAAAGTGTGTGTCCCCAAGCACCTCTTATGAAGAAGCTAAGATTCCATTGCTTATATACAAAGTTGTTGGCAAAACCAAATTCACCTTTTGGAAGACCATTTCCTACTTTCTCCCATTCATTTGGATTGTCTGTAGATAAAATATATTCTCCGGATTCGGTGTATCCTTCAAGTATCGGAGCATAAATATCACCCAAGGTTTGACCTACTCTGTTATAAATAATTGGGTTATTATTTTGACCTGGAGATCCTGGAGTAGCAAACCTAAGTTCGTCAAAACCTAACTCTCCTGCAGATAAACTTTCAATTTTAGTCTTGTCATAGATCGTGAAGTTTGCATTTGGTGTCCATTTCACGGATCCTAAATTCACAGCAGTCACGCCTAATGCGAATTCAAACCCTGCAGCTCTTAAGTCAGCTAAATTTACCCAAGTAGAACCTACTGTATTAAATCGTCCTGGATCAAAAGTATTTGGAGAACCTGCTGAAACGGGCACGTTAAACAACAAGTCAGAGATATTTCTGATGTAATAATCTACACTACCAGTCATTTTATCACTCCAAAGGCCGAAGTCAATACCGAAGTTTAGTTCTTGTTTACTTTCCCATTTAAGGTCTTTATTTGGGTTAGAACTTTGAATAATACCAACATACACATCATTGGTGGTTAAAGGATCACCATCCAAGTCAATTCTATTTCCATTAGTGTAGGCGCCGATTGCTAAAGTTGGAGAAGGAGGTAAGTTTCCTGTTACTCCAAATGAAACTCTTGGCTTGAATTGGCTAAGAATTCCAAGATTAAAAAATCGCATGAAATCAGACCCCAAACTAAAGGCAGGAAATACCCCCGTTTGATTATTTGGACCAAATCCTGAATAAGTCTCTGCTCTAACTGAAGCAGAGAAGAAGATAGCATTATCGTAGTTAAAGTTTGCTCTACCGAAAACTGAATTCAATTGATCTTCATTAGCATAGGAAGATAATTCCGTGTTATTTCCAACTCTGATGGCTCCTCCTCCGAGATTGTCCCAACCGGTATCAAATAAGAATTGTCGGGATCTGGCGTTAAAACCTTGGTTTTTGGTTGATTGAAATCCCACACCTCCTAATAATGTCATATTAAGTTTGTTGGTAACTTCAGTTTCAAAGCGAAGAGTTGATTCGAAGATTTTACGAACACGGTCATTGGTTATTCGCTGTGCAGATCCTCCCGCGCCAAATCCTACTCCATAATCTTGTTTTGACCAAAAGTTACCCTGAAGTGAGTTTCTCGTATCCTGTGAATACTGTGCTGATAAGGTAAGATTATTAAGAATGTCATATTCCACCAAAGTTGAGAATAGCGAAGATTTGATTTCATTCACAAACTTTTGCTGCTTACTTACAGCAACTGGATTTAAATAATCAGTTAGATTTCGTTGGAAATAGCCACCATAATTAACGCGGGCTTCCTCGGTATCTTCAAATATTGGTGCGGTAGGATTGTAGATAGTAGCATATCTAAATGCATTATTATTAATCATATCTTGATTTTCATCAGTCATTGAGAGATTGATGTTAAATCGAAGTTTATTGTCAAGCGCACCTTGTCTGATATTCAACCTAGCATTTAATCTTTCATTAGCAACTCCTCTAGCCACTCCTTGATTGTTACGATAGTTTACCGAAGCGAGGTAATTAGTATTGTTGAATCCGCCTGATACACTGGCATTAGTAGAGTAAGAAAATGCTTTTTGAATTAACTCATCTCTCCAATCAGTTTCACTTCCAAAATCAGTCCCACCTCTAGCTACGAATTCTTGTGGACTTAATACGTCAATCATATTTGTCGCTTGGTCCATTGTTCCATATGTATTGATTGACACATTGGTAGTGCCTTCTCGATTATTCTTCTTATTGGTGGTAATTAAAATTACTCCTGAAGATCCTCTAGCTCCATAAATTGCGGCAGCGGAGCCATCCTTTAAAACGTCAATTGATTGAATGTCATTAGGATCGACATTTTCTAAAGAAGCACCAATAACTCCATCAAGTACCACTAATGGGGAAGAGTTAGCTCCGAAAGTTGAAAGCCCCCTCAATCTAATATCAAAGCCCCCGTTAGGATTACCACCTGCTCGGGTGATTGATAAGCCAGCTACTTTACCTTGTAGCAATTGTGCGGGATTGGCAATATTTCCTTTATTAAATTGTTCAGGTTTAACCCCCACCACAGCAGAAGTGATTTCCTTTTTATCCTGAGTACCATATCCAACTACCACTGCTTCTTCCAGGCTTTGGATATCCTCCTCTAGGTCAATTGTCAAATCAGAACTATTACCGATCTCCACTTCCTTAGTAGTGTACCCAATAAAGGAAATTACAAGAATTTGATCGGAAGGCTGTAGTTCCAATGAAAACTTACCATCAATGTCTGTGGACATCCCACGTGTGGTACCCTTCACCATAACTGTTGCGCCTGGCACAGGGCCACCGTAGCTGGCGTCCATAACTGTACCTGTAATTGTCCTGGTTTGGGCGGTAACTGACACAATACAGCTGTAGAAAAGTAGCATTGCGAGCAGAAACGTCTTCTGTTTTAGTAAATAGTTTCGCATAGGGTTTGATTGTTTGATTAATCGAAATAGATGTTTACTCATAATATTTCGAATCTAAAGTCTGGTAATAATTTTAATTTTGCAATTATTAACAATTTTTGGATTTGAAATTAGAAAAAATCGATTTAACGAAATAAAGTTTTATTTAACGATTAGATAATTAAACACTTAATTCACTGTAATAATGCTAATGGAAATCGTTTTCCATTTTCGAAAAGGCATGAATTAGAGTTTTTTTTAAATTGTATAAAAAAAGAATGTGTTCGTTAAAGATTACTTTGAGGCACAAAATACTTTTTAGAAATAATTAAAAAAGTATTTTAAATTCCTGAAAATCTCAATTAAGTATCAAGCTAATCCAACTTCCAAAATTTCATTCTCCGAACTATACTTTTTACTAAATCATCTTAAAACGCACATGGCAAGAAGACCATTTTTGAAAAGCTGATTAACTTTAGGTACAAACCAACTTTTATGAAAAAACGATTACAACTTGTATTCTTCTTGGGGATTTCATTCGCAGTATTATTTTTTTCCAATCAGACTGAGGCACAAGGTCTCAGAGGAAACGTGAAATCAGCAGATGGACAGCCTTTGGCTTATGCCTCAGTTTATATCCGCAATCTTGGGGATGGGGTTCCTACAAATGAAGAGGGTAATTTTGAATATAAACTTCCAAAGGGCGTCTATGATGTACTTATACAGTATCTAGGATACAAATCCCAGCTTGAAACTATCATCGTCACAGATGAGTGGATTGTGAAGGAATTTGTGCTGGAGCCCCAGGAATATACGCTGGAAGAAGTCGAAGTACGGGCAGGAGCGGAGGATCCGGCATTGACGATCATGCGAAAAGCTATCGCTAAAGCAAAATACCACCGGCTCCAAATTCAGAAATACAGCATGACCGTTTACCTGAAAGGAACGGGGAAACTAACTGACGCGCCTTTTTTTATGAGGAAAACCATAGAAAAAGAAGGACTTAAGCTGAATGAAGCTTATACTTCTGAATCAGTGTCTAGAATCACTTTTACCCAGCCTAATAAAGTGGAGGAAAAAGTGATCTCCATCCGGACAAATGGGGATAATCAATCAACTTCGCCGGCTCCTTACATTCAAACAACTTTTTATCAGGAAAAAATCAACGGAATAATCTCTCCCTTGTCCCGGTCAGCTTTCCAATATTATAAGTTTAAATATGAAGGGAGCTTTTTCGATCAGAATGTGATGGTGAGTAAAATCAAAGTTACCCCACGATCCCGGGGAGAGCAGGTTTTTGAAGGTTTTATTTATATCATAGAGGATTTGTGGGCGATTCATAGTTTGAACCTGCAGACTTCACTTCTCGGATTCCAGATTCAGGCAAAACAGCAATATGCTCCTGTAGCGGAAAATGTTTGGATGCCGCTGACGCATACCTATGATTTTGGAGGAAAGATTTTCGGTTTTGAGGGTAATTTCAAATACCTGGCCTCAACCCGTGAATATGAAATAGAATTGAATCCCGATCTGGAAATCGTACCTGATATTATTGATGAAAAAGTACAAGAAGTTCCGGAAGAAGCTAAGAAGTTCGATAAGACTATTTCAGCTTTAGAGCAGCTAGCTTCTGATGAACCAAAAACCAGAAAAGAGTATAGAAAACTCCTTAATGAATATGAGAAGGAATCCCGGCAAGAGCAGGATGAGCCAGATGTGATCCAGGAAAGTTATTACGAAGTTGATTCCATGGCCAAGAAATATGATCAAGCTTATTGGGATAGCATTCGTCCTGTTCCTCTGACTGAAAGCGAGATTATGGGGTATCAGCGTGATGATAGTTTGGCTACAGTGGAAGCTGCCAAGATTAGTGAAGTTGATTCAGTTGCTAAAAAAGCAAGAAGTAAGTATAAACCCTTGGATTTCATGAATGGTGCTACCTACCACTTGGGGAAAGGAACTTCTATAGGATTTAAGCAAAATTGGACGAAGATTTCATTTAATACAGTAGAAGGGGCAAAGATCGGTTTGGGGCTTTTTTATAGAAAAGAGTCTTCAACTAAGTTGGCTGATAGCGTGAGTACACTCCGAAAAAGTTTTAACATCGAACCTGAGCTTCGATATGGGTTTTCCAGCAATCGCTTTTACGGAAAAGTGGATTTTCGATGGTCGAGTACGCTACCTATTTCAGGTACTACTTTCGGTGTAAAAGGTGGCCGGTACATTTATCAGTTCAATGGAGGGGAACCTATTAATGAGCAGGTGAATGCGGTGTATTCGTTGTTATTTCGTCAAAATTATATGAAACTCTACGAACAGGATTTTGGTCAAGCTTACTGGGCGCACCGGGTGAATGGAGGCATCACGTATCGCGCAAATCTTACCTATGCCCATCGTAAAGAATTGTTCAATACCAATAATTACAGTTTCTACAATAGAGATGGAAGAGAGTATTCGGCAAACCAGCCTGAGAATGTAGAGACGGATCCAAATTCATTTGCTGATCACGACATTTTAAAATTGAATACAGAACTAGAGTGGAGGCCTGGGATAAAATACGGGATTAGGAATGGGCGAAAATATCCTATTACCGATCGATCTCCCTTAATCAAATTGGCATATAATAAAGCTTTTGGGAAAATAAGCAGCGATGGGACGGCTGCAGATTTTGACCATTTAGAGCTAGGTATTCAGCACAATTACACATTTGGTGTGAGCGGTAAACTTGATTTCAATCTTTCTGCAGGAGCATTTCTGTCAAGTGATCAAGTGTATTTTCCGGATTTTCAGCACTTCGGGGGTAACCGAACGATCTTTTCTAATTTCGGGCCAGCGTCCAATTACCGATTTATGGACTATTATAAATACAGCACGAATTCAAAGTATTTCTCAGGGATTGTACATTACCAGTTTAGGAAGTTTATATTCACCCAATTACCCATGCTGAGATTCTCGGGAGTACGTGAAAATATCTTTTTCAATTACTTAAAAACTGACAATTCGCCTAACTATTGGGAAGTTGGATACTCCTTGGATAATCTATTCAGAATCTTCCGTGTAGAATTAGGCGCTGGATTTGAAGACGCGAAATTCCTGCGAGGCGGTGTGAGATTTGGCGTCGCCACTTTTATCAACGTGAACTTTAATGACTGATAAAATTAAATCAAAAAACCCGGCCAGAAGCCGGGTTTTTTTAATGATTAGACCTTCATGATGTCTACTTCTTTTTTCGCAAGAAGCTCATCGATTTTAGTTGAATATTGATCTGTAAGCTTTTGCACTACATCTTCTGCCCGTTTAATCTCATCCTCTGCTGCTCCATCTTTCTGAAGCTTCTTCAGCTCGTCATTGATGTCTTTTCTAACTGTTCTAAGAGAGATTTTACCGCCTTCACATTCATGCTTAGCTTGTTTTACCAAAGAGATTCTTCTTTCTTCGGTAAGTGCTGGAATAGTCAGAATAATTACTTCCCCGTTGTTTTGAGGAGCAAGCCCTAGATCAGAGTTAATGATAGCTTTTTCGATCTCAGAGATCATTGAGCGCTCAAAGGGCTTGATAGAAAGTGTACGAGCATCGGGAGTATTGACTGATGATACTTGGCTAAGTGGAGTATTGGCTCCGTAATACTGTACCATAATGCCATCAAGGAGATTTGGCATTGCCTTTCCCGCACGGATTTTCAAAAGTTCGGCAGATGTGTGAGCCACTGCTTTTTGCATCAGCTCTTTTGCTTCGTCTAAGTATAATTCGATTTCTTCCATAATTTTATAGTTTAAAGAGAAGTGATCAAAGTCCCTATCTCTTCGCCCTGAACTAATTTGCTGAGATTTCCTGCCACGTTCATATCAAATACTATGATAGGAAGATTGTTTTCCTGACAGAGAGTAAAAGCAGTCATATCCATTACGTTGAGATTCTTTTCATACACTTCCTGAAACGAAATGGTCTTATATTTTGTGGCGTTGGAATCCTTTTCAGGATCTGCAGTGTAGACACCATCCACCCTTGTTCCCTTTAAAACAATATCTGCTTCAACTTCGATGGCTCTTAGGCTTGCAGTTGAATCAGTTGTGAAATAAGGATTTCCAATTCCTGCCCCAAAAATAACAATACGGCCTTTTTCTAAATGACGGATTGCTCTACGGCGGATAAATGGCTCACAAACACTTTCAATTTTGATACCTGACATTAGGCGTGTATACATTCCGCCTTGTTCAAGAGCACTTTGCAGAGCCATAGCATTGATCAAAGTCGCAAGCATCCCCATGTAGTCGCCCTGTACTCTGTCCATTCCGGATTTTTCGGCTTGTACTCCCCTGAAAATATTTCCTCCTCCAATTACAATCGCAATTTCTACACCCATCTCCTGTACTTTCTTGATTTCCTGCGTGTATTGCTGAAGTCTAGCGGGATCAATTCCGTAACTCTTATCACCCATTAGTGCTTCTCCACTGAGTTTAAGCAGTATTCTCTTGTATTTCATGTGTTTGTAGTTGATGGTTGGTATTGATTTGAGAGGTTAGTTTTCGCTGTTAATGCGATTATTTTAAGCAAACTTTTCTCAGATTAGCGATATTAATAAACTCAGCTTATTGACTGAAAAAGAATCGGTCTTATCTCGATTTGCACAAAATAATCCGACAAATATAATTTCTTCATTTCATTATGCTAGGCTTAAAAGCTAAAATTGAATCAGTACTTGATTTTTTTCCACACTTTGGTGAAGCGATACTTTGACGACCTTCACGACTCCATCGCCGGGAGATTTAATAATATTCTCCATTTTCATCGCTTCCAAGATCAATACTACTTCACCTTTCTTCACATCATCGCCTGGTTTTACTTTGAGGTCTAAAATTAGCCCAGGCATGGGAGCTTTTATTTCTTTTAACATTTGGGATGAATTACTGCTCATTCCCATTTGCTCCGAAAGAACATCAAATCGGTCTTTAAGCTGGAGAGTGGACGTTTTGTTTCCAAGACGTATCTGAATTGTTTTTGAATCTTTTTCGATGGAAATCAATTCGGCTTCTAAAGATTTATTCTCAACGATAAGGTGGACTTTCCGGTCTGATATCCACTGCAGATCCCAGTCTATAGCTTTACCATTTACCTGAATAGAGTCGTCTGCTTTTTCTACCGAATAGCTTTTATTTTGGATGGTAACTGTAAACATTCATGTTAATTTGATGTCGAATATACAATTTACAGGAAAACTGCACCCTTTTCATTTGCAATAAATATGAATCAATCGGCTCTCAAGAACTTTTATTTTCTCCCTAATCCACAAAAACTTCCAATACTTTTATTGATTGCTCTGATGATGGGTTGTAAGGCTGACAAAGTATCGATGGGACAAGAACAGAAACATTCCCCATCATTGGAAACTGTAATAGATCTGGAGGATAGTTTAGTGTTTCATTCACTTATCAAAGACAAGGAACTTGAAATGAAGACGTATCAACCTTCGGCCAAAAAAGATTTTGATATTCTACATACTGATTTGGATTTATCTTTTGATTATGGACGGCAGGCAGTCTTAGGTAAAGCTGAATTGACAATAAAACCATTTTTCTATCCTCAGAAAGAACTGGTTCTTGATGCGCAGGATTTTGAGTTTGATGAAATTATTTTCATTCAAGACGAAATGAAATCCCCTTTACCTTATGATTATGATGAAGAAAAAATCAAAATCCAACTTCCAAAAGAGTTGACTAGAACTGATACTTTTCAGATAGCATTTGAATACACTTCTTATCCTGAGCGTAATTCAGGAAGCGGAAGTGCAGCAATCACTGATACTAAAGGGCTTTATTTTATTGATCCGTTGGATACAATTCCAGACAAACCCACCATGATCTGGACCCAGGGAGAGACGGCACATAACTCCAAGTGGTTTCCAACAATAGATTCCCCAAATGAAAAGTTTACTCAGGTAATTAAATTGACTGTTTCTGATACTTTGGTGACAATTGGAAATGGAGAGCTGATCCGCCAAGAAAGTTTGGGCAATGGGTTGAGGAAGGATTACTGGGAAATGAAGCTTCCCCATTCGGCATATTTAGCTGCATTTGCCATAGGGGATTTTGCCAAAGTGGATACCGAGTGGGACGGAATACCAATAAGTTATTTTGTGGAAAAGGGCTTTGAGGATGGAGCCGGGAAAGTGTTCAAGAACACACCTGAAATGATGCGTTTTTTCTCAGAGTTGCTGGATGTGCGGTATCCTTGGCCAAAATATGATCAGATTGTAGTACGGGATTTTGTATCAGGTGCTATGGAAAATACTACGGCATCTATTTTTATGGAGGAACTCCGCCTAACTGATCGTGAAGCTATAGACACTGAATGGGATTATATCATAGCACATGAGCTATTTCATCAATGGTTTGGTGACTATGTGACGGCAGAATCCTGGGCAAATCTCACTCTGAATGAGGGATTTGCAAACTACAGCGAATTTTTGTGGAATGAGTATAAGTATGGGGCAGACGAAGCCAAACTCAAATTAATTGCTGAAACAGAAAATTATTTTGCTGAGGCAGAAACCAAACAGGTTGACCTCATTCGCTTTCAATATAAGGATGCCGAAGACTTGTTTGACTCACATAGTTATTCCAAAGGAGGTGCAATACTTCACATGCTTCGGGAATATTTAGGTTCGGAAGCATTCTATAGCTCATTGCATTATTATTTGACAACACATGCTTTTGACAATGTGGAAGTCAATGATCTTAGAATTGCTTTCGAAAAGATAAGTGGAGAGGATTTGAGTTGGTTCTTTAATCAATGGTTTTTAGCAAAAGGGCACCCTGAACTTCAATTTGAAGTAGATTATTCTAATCCTAAAAACATTTCTTTTTCAGTCAGACAGCTGCAGGATTTGAGCACTACCCCCTTATATAAAATCCCGTTGGTGCTGAGTTGGTATGAGGATGAAAAAAGAAAAACTAAGCAGTTTCTGATCACTAAAGCCGCTGAGCAATTTGCTTTGGAAAATGATAATCCAGTAGAATTACTGTTTATTGATGAAGAGAAAAATCTACTTGCGAAGAAGGCTATTGATGTAACTCCCGAGCAGATGCGCACACAATTCAGGAGTTCTGAATTTGGGATTGCAAGGTACGAAGCACTGGATAGCCTAGCAGCGTGGGAAGCTGTCACCGAACTGGAATCTATTATGTCTGAGGCACTGGAAGATGAGTTTTGGTCAGTCCGCGAGTCAGCAATTACAATACTCCAAAGCCACACCGAATGGTTAGCCCATACGCCGGAACTTGCCAAAAGAGTGGAAAATATGGCAAAGATGGATGTAAGGAATTCGGTAAGGGCAGGAGCCTTGGATGTACTTACTGCATATTCTCCAGATGATTATTCTTCCACTTTTTCTTTATTGGTAAACGACTCATCGTATTTGGTGGCAGGATCTGCACTGATGGGATTGGTCAGCATGGAATCTACTGAGGTGGACTCTATGGTAATTGAAAAGTATGCTAACGAGCAAAACTATCATATGGTCATTCCTGTTGCTGACTATTACATTACAAATGCTATTTCTGGAAGGGGGGATTGGTTTATCAGTCAAGCGAATACTATTTCTGGAGAGGGGCTCTATTATTATATGGGCTATCTAAGCGAATATTTCAGTCGTTTCCCTGAAGAGGGCGAAGCTAGAGCTATAGAGTTTTTATTGGAAAAGATGAAAAACCACTCCAGGAATTATATTCGCTTAGGTGCTTTTCAAGGCCTATTGGCATTTTCAGACAATGCGGAAGTTATAAAGAAAATCAATGAGGTAGCAAGCCAAGAAACTGAAAGTGAACTGACATTATACTACGAGTATTTTTTAGAAGCGCTAAAAGATGAAAATTAATACGTTGATTCATAATTGTTTGGAAATAAAAACAACAAAATCTCATCAAATTTGAAATGCATGTTTTGAATCTTTAATAAAAGCCTATAATTTTGCCATCCGTTACGATAGAAAAGCCCGAGAAAAAGGTTCGAAATGTAACGTTAGTTGGGGGAATACCAAAGCGGCCAACTGGGACGGACTGTAAATCCGTTGACTTATGTCTTCATAGGTTCGAATCCTATTTCCCCCACACCATTGCCTGATTGCAAAATTTTATCTAGTTTTGCAGGGCGAAAAAAGATCTGGGTAAGACTGGATTTAATGGAAGTAGCTCTCCGAAATATCAGCTGAAATGCGGAATATTTCACAAGTAGAGCGGGCAAGAGATGAATTTCATTTCAACAGATTATAAGCGGGAGTAGCTCAGTTGGTAGAGCGGCAGCCTTCCAAGCTGCAGGTCGCGGGTTCGAGCCTCGTCTCCCGCTCTTTTTCCCCTTAAGGATTTCTTAAGGGGATGAAAGAGTCTAAGCCGACGTAGCTCAGGGGTAGAGTACTTCCTTGGTAAGGAAGGGGTCAGGGGTTCAAATCCCCTCGTTGGCTCATTTCGACTTAATAAGTAAAAAAATTAAATATATCTTTAAACTTAAACTGAGGATTTTCACGCATGGCAAAAGCACAATTCGACCGTTCCAAGCCGCACGTTAATATCGGTACGATTGGTCACGTAGATCATGGAAAGACCACTTTGACTGCTGCCATCACTACCGTACTGGCTAGTAAGGGTCTATCTGAATTAAGAGACTTTTCTTCTATCGATAATGCACCGGAAGAAAAAGAAAGAGGTATCACCATTAACACCTCTCACGTAGAATATCAGACTGAAAAAAGACACTATGCACACGTAGATTGTCCAGGTCACGCTGATTACGTTAAGAACATGGTAACAGGTGCTGCCCAGATGGACGGTGCTATCCTAGTGGTAGCAGCTACAGACGGACCGATGCCTCAAACAAGAGAGCACATCCTTTTGGCTCGCCAAGTAGGTGTACCTCAATTGGTAGTATTCATGAATAAAGTTGATATGGTGGATGATCCTGAGCTTCTTGAGCTTGTGGAGATGGAAATCAGAGAACTTCTTTCTTTCTATGAATTTGACGGTGATAATATCCCTGTAATTGCTGGTTCTGCACTAGGTGCACTAAATGGCGAAGAAAAGTGGGTTAACACTGTAATGGAATTGATGGACGCTGTCGATTCTTATATTCCTCTTCCTGAAAGAGCTGTTGACAAAGAATTCTTGATGCCTGTAGAAGACGTATTCTCGATCACTGGTCGTGGTACTGTAGCTACTGGTAGAATCGAAAGAGGTGTAATCAACTCTGGAGAGCCTGTGGATATCATCGGTATGGGTGCTGAAGGCCTTAAGTCTACAGTAACTGGTGTTGAGATGTTCCGTAAGATTCTTGACAGAGGTGAAGCTGGTGACAACGTAGGTCTATTGCTAAGAGGTATTGAAAAATCACAAATCAAACGTGGTATGATTATCTGTAAGCCAGGATCTGTGAAGCCTCACGCTCACTTCAACGCTGAAGTTTACGTTCTTTCTAAAGAAGAAGGTGGACGTCATACTCCATTCTTCAACAAATACCGTCCACAGTTCTACCTTAGAACTACAGACGTTACTGGTGAGATAAAACTTCCAGAAAACGTAGAAATGGTAATGCCAGGTGATAACGTGACTATCGAAGTAACTTTGCTTAATGCAGTTGCTCTTGAAAAAGGTCTTCGTTTTGCGATCCGTGAGGGTGGTAGAACAGTAGGAGCTGGTCAGGTTACTGAAATTCTTGACTAATCATCAATCATAGATTGATTAATTATACAATGCGATCTCAAATTATTTTGGGATCGCATTTGTTTCTTTAGTAATCAATACCTAATTTTGCGTTCCCATTAGCGGGACGTTCATTTACACGGGCATAGTTCAACGGCAGAATAGCGGTCTCCAAAACCGTTGATGGGAGTTCGAATCTCTCTGCCCGTGCCAGTAAGTTAAGTACACTATGAATCTAAAAAACTTTGTTCTAGAATCTTATGATGAAATGGTAAATAAGGTCACATGGCCAAAATTTTCATTTCTTCAAAATAGTGCAGTATTGGTGTTAGTAGCTTCCCTGATCTTTGCCTTGTTTATTGGTGTGGTAGATCTTGGCTTCGAAAACATCATGACATGGTTTTATGATTTATTCTAATTGAATTGACATTACAGAATGGCTGAACATAAATGGTACGTACTCAGAGTAGTAGCGGGACAGGAAAAAAAAACTAAAACCTATCTGGATAATGAAATTACCAGACAGGATATTGGAGCTTTTATTCCTGAGGTCCTTATACCTTCTGAGAAAGTGTACGAGATGCGTAACGGTAAAAAGCGTGTTAGAGAAAGAAATTTCTTTCCTGGCTACGTTTTAGTCAATGCGGATCTCTCAAATGGTGAAGCCAATCACGTAATTACAAGTATTCCGGGAGTAATCGGTTTCTTAGGATCTAACTCAGGTGGGGCTTCCAAAACCCCTGAGCCACTTCGTCAGTCAGAAATCAACCGTATTTTAGGTAAGGTTGAAGAGATTGACGAGTTTGCAGAGAAACTGGATACACCATTTATAGTCGGAGAGACAGTCAAAGTTATGGACGGTCCTTTCAGTGGATTCACCGGAACAATAGAGGAGATATTTGAGGAGAAGAAAAAACTTAATGTTATGGTTAAGATCTTCGGCCGAAATACTCCTGTCGAATTAAACTTTATACAAGTAGAAAAACAAGACTAAGCAATGGCTAAGGAAATCACTGGTTATTTAAAACTACAAGTGAAAGGTGGCCAGGCAAACCCGTCGCCTCCAGTAGGTCCAGCTCTTGGTTCCAAGGGTCTGAACATTATGGAGTTTTGTAAGCAGTACAATGCACGTACCCAAGATAAAATGGGCCAAGTGCTTCCTGTATTGATTACAATCTACTCAGACAAGTCTTTTGACTTCGTAGTAAAAACTCCTCCTGCAGCAAATATGTTGCTTGAGGCTGCGAAATTGAAAAGCGGTTCTGCTGAGCCTAACCGTAAGAAGGTAGGATCAGTAACCTGGGATCAGGTGAGAGAAATAGCAGCGGTAAAAATGCCTGACCTTAATGCTTTCAAAGTGGAGTCTGCTATGAAAATGGTAGCTGGTACAGCAAGAAGCATGGGAATCACAGTATCTGGAAAAGCCCCTTGGGAAGTATAAATAAAAAACAATGGCTAAGTTAACAAAAAAGCAAAAAGAAGCTCTTTCTAAGTACGACCCAAGCCAAGTGTACTCCCTGGAGGCAGCTTCTACTATCGTGAAGGATATTACTATGACGAAGTTTGACGCTTCCGTAGATCTAGACATCCGTTTGGGTGTGGATCCACGTAAAGCTGATCAAATGGTAAGAGGCGTTGTTGCGCTTCCTCATGGTACAGGCAAAGACATCAAAGTATTGGTTCTTTGTACTCCTGACAAAGTAGCAGAAGCAACCGAAGCAGGTGCAGATTACGCAGGCTTGGACGACTATATAGCTAAAATCGAAGGCGGATGGACTGACATTGATGTCATCATCACTATGCCTAACGTAATGGCGAAAGTAGGTAGATTGGGTAGAGTGTTAGGACCAAGAGGTCTTATGCCAAATCCTAAATCAGGAACTGTTACTCTGGATGTAGCTAAGGCAGTAAGAGAAGTAAAAGCGGGTAAAATCGATTTCAAAGTAGATAAATTTGGAATCATTCACGCAGGTATCGGTAAGGCATCCTTCACTGCAGCGCAGATCGAAGAAAATGTAAAAGAACTTATCCTTACTATATCTAAGCTAAAGCCTTCCTCTTCCAAAGGAACATATTTCAAGAGTATTCATTTATCCAGTACAATGTCTCCTGGAATTGCAGTGGACAAGGGTAGCATTCAAGGAATTTAATCATGACTAGAGACGAAAAGAAAGTAATAATCGACGGTCTTACTGAGAAATTTAAAGAAAACCCTTTCTTCTATATCACTGATGCTTCAGGTTTCTCTGTAGCCCAAGTGAATGCATTCAGAAGAGCTTGTTTCGAAAAAGGAGTTGAGTACAAAGTGTACAAAAACACCTTGATCAGCAAAGCACTGGAAAATTTAGAAGGCGACTATTCTGAGTTGTCAGATAAAGCATTGAAAGGATTCTCTGGAATTATCTTCTCAAATGAGACGAGTAATCTTCCAGCAAATGTATTGCTGGATTTCAGAAAAAAATTAGGTAAAAAAGCAACCAAACCAGCATTCAAAGGAGCTTCTATCGATGCGGATATCTTCGTAGGTGAAGAAAACCTTGAAATGTTGTCGAAGTTGAAATCAAAGCAGGAATTGTTAGGAGACCTTATCGGTTTGCTACAGTCTCCAGCAATGAATCTTATCTCAGCGTTGCAAAGTGGCCAGAACAATATCACTGGTGTGCTTAAAACACTTGCTGATAGAGAAGAAAAATAAGTTAAAAAAAATAATTCAAACAAATATTAAATTTCAAATACAATGGCAGATCTTACGCAACTTGCAGATCAGTTGGTAAACTTGACTGTAAAAGAGGTTAAAGAATTGACAGATATCCTTAAGGATCAGTATGGCATCGAGCCAGCTGCTGCAGGCGCAGTAGTTGTAGCAGGTGGTGCTGGTGCTGGTGAAGCTCCGGCTGAAGAAGAGAAGTCGACTTTCGACGTTATCTTGAAAGCTGCTGGCGGATCAAAACTGGCAGTTGTTAAGCTTGTAAAAGAATTGACAGGTCTTGGTCTTAAAGAGGCTAAAGAACTAGTTGACTCTGCTCCTAAAGCATTGAAAGAAGGCGTAGCTAAAGACGAAGCTGAAGGCTTGAAGAAGTCTTTGGAAGAAGCTGGTGCTGAAGTAGAGATCAAATAATTTGCTGAACCGCAACTGCTAGGTTGGGGTTCAAGCCTAAGACCTGACTATTTTAGTCAGGTCTTTTCCTGTTTATGCACAGGTTTAAAATTGCATTATTCTAATCGGAAATAAGATTATTCCGATATCAACATTTCACCATAAACATACACTACCTTGGCTATCAAGAATCAAACCGAAAGGAAAAGTTTCTCCTCCATTAAGGTGGTCAAAAGCTATCCGGATTTTCTAGATATTCAGTTGCAGTCATTCAAAGACTTTTTTCAACTGGATACTCCTGCAGAAAAACGCCGGGCAGACGGTTTATTTAAAGTATTCGCAGAAAACTTCCCAATCAGTGACTCCAGAGAGAATTTCACTCTTGAATTCATTGATTACGCAGTAGATCCACCGAAATATTCTGTGGGCGAATGCATTGACCGTGGCTTGACCTACTCTGTACCGTTGAAAGCAAAGTTGAGACTACTTTGCCATGACGAGGATAATGAAGATTTCGAAACGATTGAGCAAGAAGTATTCTTAGGTAATCTTCCATACATGACCGAGAAGGGGTCATTTGTAATTAATGGTGCGGAAAGAGTTATTGTTTCACAACTTCACCGTTCTCCAGGAGTGTTCTTTGCTCAGAGCAAGCACACAAATGGTACGAAACTTTACTCTGCCAGAATTATCCCTTTCAAAGGTTCTTGGATTGAATTTGCGACTGACATTAATAATGTCATGTATGCCTATATCGACCGTAAGAAGAAATTTCCAGTAACCACTTTGCTGAGATCAATTGGGTATGGCTCTGACAAAGATATTCTCGACTTGTTCGGTCTATCTGAAGAAGTTAATGCCACTAAGAGCGCGATGAAAAAAGTAGCTGGTCGTAAACTAGCTGCAAGGGTTCTTAGAACATGGGTAGAAGATTTCGTAGATGAAGATACTGGTGAGGTAGTTTCTATTGACAGAAATGAAGTATTGCTTGAGCGTGATACTGTACTTACAGATGAAGATATTGAAATGATTTTGGATTCAGGATCGAAGAGCATCATTCTCCATAGAGAAGATGTGAACGTTGCTGATTACTCTATCATCTATAATACATTACAAAAAGATAGCTCTAACTCCGAAAAAGAGGCAGTAGAGGTTATCTACCGTCAGTTGAGAAATACTGAAGCACCTGATGAGTCTACAGCTCGTGAGGTAATTCATAGCTTATTCTTCTCTGACAAGCGTTATGATCTAGGTGAAGTTGGTCGTTATAGAATCAACAAGAAACTAGGTCTTGACATCGATTCTGAGAAAATCGTCCTTACTAAGGAAGATATTATCAACATCGTAAAATACCTTATTGGACTTATTAATTCTAAGGCTGTAGTCGATGATATTGACCACTTAAGCAATAGACGTGTAAGAACTGTGGGCGAGCAGCTTTACAGCCAATTCGGTGTAGGTTTGGCTAGAATGGCTAGAACGATCCGTGAAAGAATGAACGTTCGTGACAATGAAGACTTTAAACCAGTCGATTTGATCAACGCCCGTACACTTTCTTCGGTGATCAATTCATTCTTTGGAACAAACCAACTTTCTCAGTTCATGGATCAAACCAATCCATTGGCGGAGTTGACTCATAAGAGAAGACTTTCGGCTTTGGGTCCAGGGGGTCTTTCTAGAGAGAGAGCAGGATTTGAGGTTCGAGATGTTCACTATACGCACTACGGTCGTCTGTGTACAATTGAAACTCCGGAAGGACCAAACATTGGTTTGATTTCCTCTCTTTGCGTTCACGCAAAAGTGAATTCTATGGGATTCCTTGAAACTCCATATCGTAAGGTTAAAGATGGTAAAGTAAGCATGAAAGCTGACGATATCCTTTTCCTTACAGCTGAAGAAGAAGACAACCATAATATTGCACAGGCAAATGCTCCATTGGATGAGTCTGGCAATTTTGTGAATGAGAAAGTAAAAGCAAGATTCGAAGGTGATTTCCCTGTATTGGAACCATCTGAGATCAGCTATATGGACGTTGCTCCTAATCAAATTGTATCTGTTGCCGCATCATTGATTCCATTCTTGGAGCATGATGATGCGAACCGTGCTTTGATGGGATCAAACATGCAACGTCAGGCAGTTCCTTTGTTAAAAGCTGAAGCACCTATCGTAGGTACTGGTCTTGAAGGAAAAGCTGCTGTGGATTCTCGATCACTGATCATTGCGGAAGCAAATGGTGTAGTGGATTATGTGGATGCTAAGAAAATTGTCATTAAATACGATTTGACTGACGATGAGCTTTTGGTGAATTTCACAGACGAATACAAGTCTTATGACTTGATCAAATTCAGAAGAACAAACCAGGATACTACAATCAACCTTACTCCTTTGGTGCTGAAAGGCCAGAAAGTGAAAAAAGGTCAAGTACTAGTTGAAGGTTACTCTACAAATAACGGTGAGCTAGCACTAGGTAAAAACTTGAAAGTGGCATACATGCCTTGGCAAGGATACAACTTTGAGGATGCCATCGTAATCTCCGAGAGAGTAGTTAGAGAAGATATCTTTACTTCTATCCACGTAGAAGAATTCCAGTTGGAAGTTCGTGATACGAAGAGAGGTGAAGAAGAATTGACCTCTGAAATTCCTAACGTTTCTGAAGAAGCCGTTAAGAATCTTGATGAGCACGGAATCATCGCAATTGGAGCTGAAGTAAAAGAAGGAGATATTATCATCGGTAAGATCACTCCTAAAGGTGAAACTGATCCGACTCCGGAAGAGAAATTGCTTAGAGCAATCTTCGGTGATAAAGCGGGTGATGTGAAGGATGCTTCATTGAAAGCTTCACCTTCATTGAACGGTGTGGTTATAGAGACTAAGCTTTTCGCTAGACCTAAGAAGGATAAAGACGTAAGAGCTAAGTCTAAGGCTGAAGTAGAAAAACTTAAGTCTAGATATTCTAAGGATCTTTTGGCGATTAGAGCGAGAATGATCAATAAGATGGTCACTATTCTTGATGGCAAAACTTCCCAAGGTGTTAAGCATAAGTTTGGGGATGAGATCATCACTAAAGGACAGAAGTTTAATGCTAAAAACATTGAAAACAACCTTTTCCCTGCTAAGAATCCTTACAGAGATGAGAGTAACTATAATGTTCCAGAAGAGGCTAACCTAATATCTGATATCGTTCTTGATGATTGGACCAATGACGAACACGTTAATGGGTTAATTTCTCAACTTGTGAAAAACTTCGTTAACTCTCGAAATGAGATTAGTGGTACTTTCAAACGAGAAAGATTTACTCTTGAGGTTGGTGATGAGCTTCCTGCTGGTATCGTACAACTTGCCAAAGTATACATCGCTAAAAAGCGTAAGCTTAAAGTAGGTGATAAAATGGCTGGTCGTCACGGTAACAAAGGTATCGTTGCTAGAATCGTAAGAGACGAGGATATGCCATTCCTTGAGGATGGAACTCCAATGGATATCGTATTGAATCCACTAGGTGTACCTTCTCGTATGAACATCGGACAGATCTTTGAAACTGTATTGGCTTGGGCAGGTCAGAAACTGGATAAGAAATATGCTACACCAATCTTCGATGGTGCTTCTATGGAAGAAGTGTCTCACGAATTGGAATTGGCAGGTCTACCAGCTTATGGACGTACTTATCTATACGATGGTCTTTCAGGTGTTAAATTCGATCAGCCAATTACAGTAGGTATCGCATACATGCTGAAATTGGGCCACTTGGTAGATGATAAGATGCACGCACGTTCAATCGGTCCATACTCTTTGATCACGCAGCAGCCATTGGGTGGTAAAGCTCAGTTTGGTGGACAGCGTTTCGGAGAAATGGAAGTTTGGGCACTTGAGGCATTCGGTGCATCACACGTACTTCAGGAAATCCTGACAGTGAAGTCTGATGACGTAATTGGTAGAGCAAAAGCTTACGAAGCGATTGTGAAAGGTGAAAACCTTCCTAAGCCTAATATTCCTGAATCATTCAACGTACTGGTTCATGAATTAAGAGGTTTGGCTCTTGAAATTACCCTAGATTAATAAAGCGAATGGGCTCGCAAGAGCCCTTTACATATCTTTCAAAAAACTATGGCGTTCAGAAAAAATAAAAAACTTAACAATGATTTTTCCAGAGTCACCATCAGTTTGGCTTCCCCAGAATCTATTCTGGATAGCTCAAACGGTGAAGTGACCCAGCCAGAGACCATCAATTATAGAACCTACAAGCCTGAAATGGGTGGTTTGTTCTGTGAGAGAATATTTGGTCCTGTAAAGGATTGGGAGTGTCATTGTGGCAAGTACAAGCGCATCAGGTATAAAGGTATTATCTGTGATCGCTGCGGTGTAGAGGTTACAGAAAAGAAAGTAAGAAGAGAGAGAATGGGGCACATCGAACTGGTAGTACCAGTCGCTCACATTTGGTATTTCAAATCTCTTCCTAATAAAATCGGTTATCTACTTGGTCTTCCAACTAAGAAGCTTGATCAGATTGTTTATTACGAGCGTTATGCTGTTGTTCAGCCAGGTATCAAGGCAGAAGAAGGAGTTCAGTATTTGGACTTCTTGACTGAAGATGAATACTTGGATATCATGGACAAGCTTCCTAAGGAAAATCATATGCTTGACGATGAAGATCCAAATAAATTCATCGCCAAAATGGGTGCTGAAGCTTTGGAGATGCTATTGGCAAGAATTGATCTGGATGACCTTTCTTACTCTCTTCGTCACCAAGCTGCAACTGATACTTCTCAGCAGAGAAAAGCAGAAGCACTTAAGAGACTTAAGGTAGTAGAAGCATTCCGTGATGCAAGAACTAGAATTGAAAACCGCCCTGAGTGGATGGTAGTTCGTATGGTTCCTGTGATTCCACCGGAATTGCGTCCATTGGTTCCTTTGGATGGTGGTCGTTTCGCTACTTCTGATTTGAATGACCTTTATCGAAGAGTAATTATCAGAAACAACCGTCTGAAGAGATTGATCGATATCAAAGCTCCAGAGGTAATTTTGAGAAACGAAAAAAGAATGCTTCAGGAAGCTGTAGATTCTCTATTCGATAACTCTAGAAAAGTAAATGCGGTAAGATCTGATGGAAACCGTGCTTTGAAATCCCTTTCCGATATGTTGAAAGGTAAGCAAGGTCGATTCCGTCAAAACTTGCTCGGTAAGCGTGTGGATTACTCCGGTCGTTCTGTGATCGTGGTAGGACCAGAGTTAAAGCTTCACGAGTGTGGTCTTCCTAAAAATATGGCGGCTGAGCTTTTCAAACCTTTTATCATCAGAAAACTGATCGAAAGAGGTATTGTTAAGACAGTTAAGTCAGCTAAGAAAATTGTGGATCGTAAAGATCCAGTAGTTTGGGATATTTTGGAAAATGTACTAAAAGGACACCCAGTGCTCCTTAACCGTGCTCCTACTCTTCACAGATTGGGTATCCAAGCTTTCCAACCAAAACTTATTGAAGGAAAAGCTATCCAGCTACACCCATTAGTATGTACAGCATTCAACGCCGATTTTGATGGTGACCAGATGGCTGTTCACGTACCTCTTGGACATGAAGCAATCTTGGAAGCTTCTACTTTGATGCTTTCTTCACATAACATTCTAAACCCTGCTAACGGAGCACCAATTACTGTACCTTCTCAGGATATGGTGTTGGGTCTGTACTACGTGACCAAGGGTAAGAAGTCAACTCCTGAAGAGCCTGTTCCAGGTGAAGGAATGACTTTCTATAGTGTAGAAGAAGTGATTATTGCAATGAACGAGGAGCAAATCTCCAAGCATGCAAATATCAAGTGTAAAGTGCAGCTAAGAACCGAAGATGGTGGTTACAAGGATCAGATCATCGAGACTGTTGCAGGTCGTTTGATATTCAATCAGTTTGTTCCAAAAGAAGTAGGTTATGTAAACGAACTTTTGACCAAGAAAAAACTTCAGCAGATTATTGCTAAAGTGGTTAAAGTTTGTGGAATGGCCCGTACTGCCCAGTTCTTAGACGACATCAAGCACCTAGGATTCCAAATGGCCTATAAAGGCGGTTTGTCTATGGGACTTAATGACGTAATTATTCCGGAAGAAAAAGAACCAATGATTTCCAAAGCGAAAGAAGAGGTCGATGAGGTTTGGAATAACTATAGAATGGGTCTGATTACAGACAACGAAAGATATAACCAAGTAATTGATATCTGGACTCGTACCAACTCTCATCTGACTAATAATCTGATGAAGCAGATGGAAGAAGATAAGCAAGGATTCAATGCCATCTACATGATGATGCACTCGGGAGCCCGTGGTTCCAGGGAGCAGATCCGTCAGTTGGGTGGTATGAGAGGATTGATGGCTAAGCCTCAGAAAAACCTTCAGGGTTCTGTAGGTGAAATCATCGAAAACCCAATTCTTTCCAACTTCAAAGAAGGTCTGGATGTATTGGAGTACTTTATCTCAACTCAC